>WLWD01001048.1_pt1 | contig 71490 bp, 60 predicted proteins | sample 6712731 | NCBI WGS metagenome assembly WLWD01 (sample SAMN12718690, study PRJNA576275) | sponge metagenome | isolation source: marine sponge | host: Mycale hentscheli | place: New Zealand: South Island, Marlborough, Capsize Point | collected 2014-11-01
TAATAATCAATAAAATATATATAGGGAGAGAGAGAGAGAGAGAATGCACAAGAATAAATTGAACAGAAATCTATTGTTACTTTACAGACTATGAGTCAATTGACATGGATGCTCAAGCAAGTCAAGGGAGTTTCCATCTTCCATCATCCATGGAAGACTTAAGTCCTTCATCTATTATGGATGTCACTTCTCAAGGGTCTGGAGCAGAATCAGACATTTCTCAACAGTGTGTTAGTGGAAGTAGGTGGCATGTACGAGGAGGGAGAGGGAGGGAGGGGTAGGCGAGTAACAGTAAGAGCAAGGCCTAGCAGGGGAGGAAGAGGAATAAGGGGAAGGAGGTGTGTTAGTACACAAGGCTTAGTAGTAGAAAGGGGCGTGGAAGACCAATCAAATGCATCAATCATGTACTGTTGATGAAGCCATGATACCTTTCAAAGGTAGACTTCCACTTCAAACAGTACATGAAAGATAAGCCAACGAAATGGGGGATAAAAGTTGTTCCTACTGGGTATGTGAAGAGGATGCAAGTATACACAGGTCAAGGTTCAGATAATGGTGTTCCTGATGAGGATGCAAGTATACACAGGTCAAGGTTCAGATAATGGTTTCTGATGAGGATGCAAGTATACACAGGTCAAGGTTCAGATAATGGTTTCTGATGAGGATGCAAGTATACACAGGTCAAGGTTCAGATAATGGTGTTTCTGATGAGGATGCAAGTATACACAGGTCAAGGTTCAGATAATGGTGTTTCTGATGAGGATGCAAGTATACACAGGTCAAGGTTCAGATAATGGTGTTTCTGGTGTTGGATTGTGTACCAAGGTGGTGTTAGATTTGATGAAAGGTTTTGACCATATGGGGGTTCAACTGTACACTGACAACTTTCACACTAGTCCTCTTCTTTATTATAGGCTTTATAAGCACCAAGGCATCAATGCATGTGGCACTGTACATCCCCAGAGAGTAGGCTTTCCATCTGAGCTGATCATCAAGCCTTCTGAAATAAATGGTGGTGTGTACCAGTATCTTAGTAATGGTCCTCTTCTTGCATGTTCGTGGGTTGACAAGAGGTCTATGTCTACAATACACATTGGTGAGCGTGTTGGAAACCCTACATTGAAGAGGAGGTAGGCTGATGGTACTCAAGCAGATATTCCATGTCCACCATGCTTACCTGATTACCAGAAGTATATGCGAGGTGTAGATAGGGGAGATCAACTTGGGGGCTAGGCTACAAGAAAAGCTAGAAAATCAAGGAAGTGGTGGAGGCAAATTTTTTCTTTTGTTTGGAAGTTTGCACTTTGACTAGTTTTTGTATGGAAAAAATGGTCAGGTCTAATGAACATCAACAGCGAGGTAGAAAAAAGAGAGATATGTTGTCATTTAGGCTTGAGCTAGCAAAACAGCTCATTGGTAGCTTCTCTACAAGATGTCGTAGTGCTGGTCGTCCACGATCTGTTGAGCATCTTCAGCTAAATAGACTGAATGTAAATTTAGGTCACTGGCCTAAGCAGATAGAAAGGGGAATTGGGCTGCATGTCAGTTATCATAAGAACAAATAAGCTTACTGCTGTTGGGAATCGCCATGAGTCTCGTGTTCAATGTGAGCACTGCAAAGTGCATTTGTGTATCATCTGAAAGAAGCTGTTTCAAAAGTATCACACCCTTGTAGACTTCACTTCATGAAACTAACTGCCCATATTTTTTAATCTATATTTTATAATGACTCATGCACAATATTTGATAGTTTATGCTCAATTATTTTTGTATTTCATGGGGTTATTCATGCTCTGTATTTTATAAACACATATCATCTCAAATTCACATCAACATTACTGATTATTGGTCTATTATAGAAATAATAACCTGTTTGAAGAATAATGATTAGAAAGATACGTCTAATACAATTTTTATACAGGAATTATCAAAATATATTCATGAAATTGAGCCCAGGATAAATACGAAAACTTAGTTGTTCATGAAAGTAGCTGTACGGTAAAAGAATCCATGGACTGGCTTGAACCAGTCTGGAATTCAAAATAACATTATTCAATGCCGTGGTTTACAAGATAATTATATTCATGTTATGGTTTACAAGTGGTAATTACCACACATTGGTTGCTAGGCAACATAAACATTTTTTTCTGTAATGTATATTTATATACGTAGACAAATTTTTTTCTATTGTTGCTATGGATCATTTTAAAGTCCTGATTTTATATACTTTTTTTCAAAATGTCTAAATAAATCCGACGGTGAAAGGGTTAAGGTCAGATGAAATGAATATCACTGAAATATATGCCTTCGGAGTAATTTGGTGTGGCAGGAAAAGATCAGTCCTTATCATGTGGCGGGTGATCTATAATATTTCATATTTATGTGATTAATACGTTGCAACCACTAAACCTATTACACGACTGATGTCATACTTTCCCCCCATCAGACGAGCAATTGTATGTTTGATTGCAGGAATGAATTGATAAGGGATTTTTACGAACCAAATTCAAAAGCGTACAGGGTCAACTTCTGCGCTGGACGGACTTGTTCAGGTGGAATTGAGAATGCTGTGGTAAGTGGGGACAAGTTCACAAACTCTACTAACTGTGAGACCCTGTCACTTGATGCAGTGGGCGTGGCAAGCATGCAAGGGAGATGAGGGGGAGTAAAGGTTGAATCAACTTTTATCCATGTAGTAATTTTAACTGAGCAAGTGAAGTTGACTCACTAATAACTTTGAGATTATAAATACATATATTATATATATATATGAGTGGGTCTAGGAAAAGGGACCTTATGGAGCAAACCAAAAAAATTGAGTTTTTTATGCTAATAAAAAGCTACAATTTATCTCAACTTAGTGCTAAAATACTGGAGGGTAAAACCTTCGACATGCAGAGAAACTGGCAGTTGAACTGGGCTGTATTCAGCAAAGCAATTGAACTAGAAATCGAGAAAACATAAATTGAATTTCCACTTCCGGTATAATTAACGTTTCCGTATACTTAACGGCGTACTCCGCATACGCAATTAAATCGTACAGCCGCTTTTTAACGGCAACTAACGAAGTTTGCGTAGAGTTCTTTTTAGCTTTCAAAGCGTCTAACAGCCTGTCTTGTCGGAATCCTTGGCTACTCTATTCGCTGTAGCGGTAAACTTTCAGCCAGAGGTAAGCTGTAGAGTGCATGCAATAGTCTCAAAGCTATGCCGTGTTTTTAGCTGCTTCTTTGAAACTCCGCCCATCCCCCGTTTATTGTACTTCGAGAACGAGAGAGAATAAAAAGTAGCTTGTCTTTCCACGGCACGCTTGGGGTCTTTTAAGTTGTTTTGACATTTGAAAATTGGCATAGATGTAGAGTAAGGGTCACTAAGACTAATTCTGCAAAAAACAAAAATAGGAGAAAGAAAGAATTTTTCCGATGACTTACTTCTGATGCCTATATCTCAATTTCAATTTTTGCGCCGTAAGGTCCCTTTTCCCAGACCCGCTCACATATATATATTCAATAGCTGTAGGCATACATTTTATAATGCACCTGCACAGGTTATGAAGTTCAGGTTATGAAGTTCAGTGGCAATCTATGACTACAGTTTATTTTCGGGTATTTTCTGACTGCAATAATATTGGTCAGTAGTAAAGATAGCGCTAGGGAGGGAGGTTCAAATTCTAGAAAACAAGCTCAAAGAGCTGCCCAAACAGCAGAAGAAAAACTGGTGAAGAGACAAAATAAAATAAAGAAGACAATGCCACCATGAAAATGCAGCTGCTGTAGAGTGGCTTAGACATGTACTATAGTATGTCCACGTTGAGTTGGCGCGACCACAAATGTGGCAAAAGAGGAATGCACTTGGCGAAACCGGAGACCAATTAAGGTCACATGACAGTAGTAGCTCAAACGCGCGAAAACGTCGACGCCCACATTAAAAACGGGACGGGTCCAAGGTGCGCATTATTACCGTAAGTTTACTTGTTGAAATGAAAAAGAAGCTATGGCAGTTTCTTCCGCGGCTGTATTTAATATATGCTCGGTTATAACTAATCACTCATATGTACGAGCTTCAAGTAGTGCGCTAAAACTGGTTGAAGGTTATCTGGAGCTACAAAACTTAGAGGAAAGAAGCACAGGACCGCGGCTGAATGCCTCCTCAAGTAAGTCTGATTGTTGTGTGCTTAAGCGTGTATTTAAACTCTATTCTTACTTTCTTGGTGTGACGAATTTCTGAAGTACTCAACAGTAATGTGAAGAATCCAGTACATCACCTACACTTTAGCTATGGCCACACACATTCCAGTATTACTTTGTCCTTCACACTGAATCATTCATATCATTTTATTCATGATTTTACTATATTTTCTATCTACTTGTTAAATTTCAACTTTGTTTTAAATTATACAAAAAAAATTGACAATTAATATAATTTTATAATGACATGTACAATATATATATTATATAATTTTATGATGACATGAAATTGTGGTAGATACAAGCAGCAGTTGAAATTGTAGGGTGGTAAATAGCATCCCCATAACCATAGAGAACTGTACCTATATAGATATGAGGAGAAATGGACAGCTAAAGCATAAATAGTGACATATAGAGTCTATGATGAATTGTATATCTTATTATCTTGGTCAGCAAACAGTAAATTGGCTGAGTTTCTAACTAAATAGGCCCTATTTAAACAGGTAAGAAAATCTGAGTGGACAAGCAACCCGTGATACTAACGTACCTCACATTGTAGCTTGCTCTTGTTAAGTAGCCTTGAATAGCAACAAATTCCTGAGCCTAAAATGAACCAGAATGTCAAGCAGAAGGGTAGAAACGAAGTCACCAAACTACAACTGCTTTTGTTTACAATTGTCTCTGAGGTACTGCGCACGTGTTTGGCCCGGTTTGAGCGCGTGACTAAATCCCGCCGCGTGTAGCGCGGGAAACGTGTGGTTTTATTTATTTCCATAGACTTTTCTATTGAGTTTTGAAACTGCACTTTCCCGCTGGCTCAGAAGTTTCTAAAGGGAATTTTCTGGACCGCTTCCGCACGAGCTTTCGAATGGTACAAACCCCGGAAGCGTAGCTACTTCCGTTCAAAAGTTATTAACAGTTTTTACCGCGCCAACTCAACTTGGACATACTATAGCTATTTATATCTAAACCACACTAACCAGCAAATATTCTATGATTATAGCTTTTCTAATAGGATCGAACCATTTGGACTAAGTAGTTATGACATCAAGTGATTGTGGGAGAAGTACCACCTAACAATGCATCTTCTCCCACCTGAACATTCATTGTCTTGTTATTGTACAAGATAAGGGAACATTTGTTTCTTTATTATGAGATCGCACACCAAACCTTTATTTTTGTGTAATTAGATAATTAAACATATATTACTGTATTAATATTAGTAGTTCACATTAGCTTAGTGGAGCCCTAGCTCCTACACTTCCTGCACATCTCAGCCACACTAACACCTCTACAATATAGTTATCTGTGAAGTGCTCAGTTGAGAGGGAAACTTGTGGTAGAACTCTGGTGGCAGCTACACACGTTACTTAGGAAGACTCAGACTCACCCGGTCTCTGAAGCTGCCCCACATGATTACCTACACAAGCAGTCCTCTTGTTGTTTCCTACCTGATCTTGCCTTCTTCTTTCTTTTTTTTCTTTCTTTTTTTTTTTTTTTGTGGGGGGTTGGGGGAGGAGGAGGAGGGATTTGGTGTTTTAATTAGCATTTAAGATGCTGGTGGTCAAGTTAAACAAGTTTTCGAAATTTTGGGAAAGAAAAGGGAGCGGTGTGTTGTTTGCCAGTGGTAACAAAGAGAATCCCAAATATTGTGGAATAGTTTGGAAAAGTTTGAAACGGATTACACTTAGATATACTGAACCAGAAATAACCCACATGTAGATGTAGGTGAAGTGTCAACAAGGTTTGATTAAGTATCTTAGTGATGTCACAAATCAACGTCAGCTACTCTGCACAAACAATATGTACTAAGAGAACGAGAAATTATTAAAATATTCTGTTTTCTGCTTAGCACTATCACCATGGCAATTTTATAACACAGTGCCGATATGATCTTGGTGCACTTGCTTTTCATGGAATGATCACTTATTTAAACCTGGGATTGTACAGTTGCCTAGGATGTGTAATGTATTTAATGCCTGTCATGACAATGCTGAGACATGCAGATAAAATACTAGCTATGCTGGACTCTGAGAATATAGCAGTATGGTAGCAAGGTACTTTGTCTATCTCTCCTGCTTCTGAATTTCTGTCCTGAGAAACTCTTGTCTTTTATTTCGTACTTTTGCCTTTCTTTTGAAAACTAACCACCGCTTTTAGTCGCCGATTCCATCCGCTTTTCAGTTACGATTAATAACATTTTACCTTCTCTTCCGTACTTTCGCCTTCCTTTTTGAAACCTACGCCGCCTTCCATCGTCAATTGCACCCGCTTTTTAGAAGTAACCAGCACGCTCTATTCTACTGATTGTGGCGATACTTTACCTACCATAAATGAACGATGCCTTACCGAACCATACAAAGCTCATGAACTATTCATGAATACACACACCGTCGTCGTTACTGACACGTAGTATTATATAGATATGATGTGATTCTCCACATCTTCTTGGGCTAAGGGGGTGTGGTCAGTCGCATTATGATACAAATTCTTATTTGTAGGCCTGTCAAGAAGACATTGACTCTGTAGGCTTTGCCACCAAGATAGGAGACTTCGATAATTTCGAATCCTATTGGCTGTTTAATGAGGAAAAATACTATACTCTATTCTACAAAGATTCTTCCAACAGGCAAGTAGTAATGGTTATCTCATGACACTGGACTAGTAAGTGCATGTAGTGCAAGTCGACTAATACAAGAGCTCATCATAAACACCGTATTGTAGTTTCTATGTTCAGTTATAAACTGTATTTCATTATTCAGATAATACAGTTGTTACATTATGTTGCATCCTGTATTATCTGATGCTTAGGAATAATTACACCAAGTAGACCACACCCAGACCACATGTAGGCCTTTGATTAGCTCACACCCATGCCATTGAGTAGAGTGCGCCTATACATTGAATTCAGAGATTATTGCTTTTGTGCTATACACATACAATAGACACCACGAGGTAGAGGGCACTCACTCACTCACTCACATACACACACTCACACACACACACACTCATATATACACACTCACACACACAATCACACACATACTCACACACATAATACATATATATTCTTTTTTGTCCTTGTTTTGAGCTTTATCATTTCTCACGGAACTTACAGTGTAGTATTGTATTTATGATGTATATCTTGCAATTTTTGTTAATATTGTGACGCTAGGATTCTTGAATTTGTGTTGTTATTTGTGTGTGCTATTTGTTGTGTAGTGCCGCACAGCTCATAATCAACATAGTAGACGACAGTGTGAATGTCGGACGACCCAATGTGACACATTATCAAACCTTTTACTCGAGTTCTGATGGACTCACAACTTACGTACGTAGAGTAGTATCTTAAGTTATATTAGTCATACCAGGCTGGAATGATTAGATGTGGAAAGACTACATCTGGTTGTCTGGTTACAGGTGTTTAAGTTATGGCCAAGAAAGAGCATAATTCCAAGTGACTTTCATATTGATATAGCTATGTCTGTCAGTAAATACTTATTCCTATGCGTGTGATTGACATGTGAAGCCATGCAAGCATGATATAGTGACGTCTACACTGTATAGTAGAGGTCATGGTATACTATATTACTCAGCAGAGTGAGCAAAACTGTATACTCATGAGTTTAGGATATATTTATCTTTGTCTTAAATATACCCTTTTTTGCCTTGGGGCGTATGTGTGCCCTTTTTTTTTTTTCTTTTTTTTTTTCTTTTTTTTTTTATACAAATGCGCTGGTGATGATTGTGAAGTTCCTTGGCAGTGTTTAACAACATTTCATGGTGGGATATTTGTTGAACGCATTATAAGAGATGATTCTAGAAAGAAATAGATAGGGGCATTAAAGATGCTAGAGAATGGGTGCACATAACTGCCCAAACAGCTGAAGGTAGACTGGATGAAGATACAGAAGGAAAGAAGAAGATTGTATGGGCTAAAGAAGAGCTTAAAAATAACTGCCACTGTAGAGCATGTAAGATATGTAGTAGCTATTTATATCAAAGCCACGTTTGCTAACTTACAATAAGCTATTGCTATAGCTTTTCTTGTAGCCTAGCCCCCTAGCTCACTCCACTGGTTTCAATGGGAACCATTTTGTACTATATAATACTAGTTCTTAATACAAACTGCAGCTATAATATCATTATGGACTTTAATATACATCATATTTGTGTTGTGTAGATGTTCAGTATTAACGTTCACTACAAGCAGTTAGTACCTGGATGTTGCCACGGTTTCTATCTCTTTCTTATTGTATTCCTGTGAGTTAACTCACCATAGAATTAGTGTAATGCATAAAGTTGGTGCACATATTCGCTGTCAGAGGTTGGTCTTCCTCCAACTGCTAAAAATGTTACTGTCAAGAAATATGGGCACAACATCTATAATGGGCTGAAATGGTTTCTTTCTTTTTTTTTCTTCTTTTTTTTTTTTCTTTTTTGTTTAAGAGAAGTAACTAATTCATAAGAATAAGCTAACAAAGTGTGAATCACAAGCGTTCCAATGCAACTGGAATGCTCTAAAAACTTACAGTTTGTTGAAATGAATTCACTTTGTTATAACAGTTGGTTTTGTAAGGCTTGCCATTGGTGAGATAACACTATGTGATAACCAAAGTTAACTCTGGTCACCCTACCTAAAGATAACATTGGGAAGATATCTAGGGTGGAATAAATGTGTGTGTGTGTGTGTGTACATATTATTGAAAACATAGCTGATTATTTTCATTGTAACAAGAGAAAAATTAACTTTTCAAATAATCTTAACCCTATATATATTATTATATATATATATATATAAATGTGACTAGAAAATTAAGAATTCAACTTGCTGAGGTAACACTGCTTAGCTATAGTATTTTTATTTAAATTTTTAAATTTTTAAAATTATAATCTAGTGGATGGATTTAGTTCTATTTAAGCTCATGCTGCTCACGTAATGTTTGGTCATGTTTCAGGTGTATCATTGCATTTATCGTCACCTGTTGCACGTGCCTCATCGGCTGCTCTGTTTGTCTCATCAGACGCAGGAATAAGGTTGGTGCAGGAGCATTTGCTATAGATGCCTTCAGGCTATGTAAATTCACTTATATTATGCATTATTATGGACTAATTTAAGTGAATAGCTCTTAGGGTTACCATGATTGTATTAATAGCTACTCAGGGTCAAAGTTTGCCTCCACTCTAACTGAGACTATCTTGTGATTCTTAAGATTTTGTTGTACAAAATTTTATAAATTTCACTTTAAATATGTGTGTATGTATATGCATAATTGACATTATTTTTGTAATACAGAGCCAAATGCAAATATATGGCGTTCTTGACGAGAATCAACCACTTGCGCAATGAATTGCAGTCATGATGTAACCACTGTCAAAACTCTCAACAAAATCATGCAAGAACTGAAGGATAAATTATATTTTATTAGTGTCAATTGGAAGGTTGAATTGTAGGAACTGGTTTTATTTAAATATTTAGATAATAAATGTATTAAAGTGCTCCAATTTCAGAAATACATTGATCAGCTAATTGTGGGGGGGGGGGACACTATTCTAATATAATTACAAATAAAATACTAAGATAATTTTATTTGCTGCATTTTCTGATGCTTATCAATCAAATGCTGTGCTGGCCATTTAAGTTGGTTTTTTTTTTTTGTTTTTTTTTTGCCAGATCGATGAAAAGCAATGATCAAAAGACATGTTTGTGGTGTCCAGTCAGATATGATAACTGACATGCACACTTCTCTGATGAGATACAGTGAAGCATCTAAGACAACACTCAACCAGTGAACAACTATATTCTTGTTTAATTAGTTGTATGGAGCAAGGCACCGTCCAACAACAACAACAATAGTTGTATGGAGACTTTGAGGAGAGTTCCCTCCCTCAACCCCCTCCACCCCCCTCTCCCCTTCCGAGCAACCTTCAGTATCCAAGTTGTGTTAAATACAGATTACCTGATACAGTTTTGCTTGAGGATACACTGCCAATCGGATGTTATTGACATGTGCAAGAACCCTTTTTAATGGCAAGATTAAAATTCACAGTTAGGTTTGACAGTTATTTAAGTGAACTTGTAACTATTACTAGAAGTTTAGAAGTTACCTGTTCACGTTATTTTTCAGCTGAAAATAGTCAGAGAATGATTTGCAGCACATCTAAGGCCATTAGGATCAGTCAACATAAATAGTGAAGAAGACTTCATTTAAATGTTTAACTAAGTGTAGCTAGATATAGATATGTGTAATTTCATTCATAGATTGTTTGAACTCTCTCATTTGGCTCCAATGTAGCTATACTTGAGTTCACTGTAAACAATCCAGGTGTGTCATTTTCATTATGAACTTCACTGTTTGTAGTTAGCTACATATTCTAAAGCAAGTAATCCAGCTTTCTACAGTGGACTATTATAATGGAATGGCATTACAGCTGTAAAATTGGAAGTTCACTTATTTAATCATTCAACATACATAGAATAAAGATAAAAAGGAATGTATTTGTTATGGAGTCTGTGCTGTGTATTCATTAAGTTACTGGGTGCATATATATATATGTATATTATAATATATATAATTTTGTGCTTCAAATAGGTAATTTTCTGACAATGTAGCTTATAGAGAAAATGACATTTTATAGCTGTAATTCTTGATTGTCCAGTGTGACATTCTGAGAATCATAGTAATTAGAATGTAATATATTGTGCATGCATAAATTATGAAGTGCAGTGAATTGCATGATGAAGAAGATTACGGAACTCGTGAAAACAATAATTTGACATCATAGCTACCAAACTGCTGAGTCTACAGCTTGAAAAAACTCCATTGACAACCTTAAAGGTTAAAAAAAAAACTAGTTATCAACACATAACAATTTGTTATTGTCAATGGACACTTTTCAGGCAGTGCTCATTAAGGCTTGGCTGTGAGAACGGCTGGTTAACTAGACTACCACCTGCTAGACTTTATCCTCCTGATTTTGACTTTATAATGTCTTATACACTCAATCTGATTATCATAGGGTTGCTCTGAAGGTTAGTCATGCCAGAGGTCGTAAACACCTAGTGTGCTGATGACCAGATGTAGGACACTTTCAAGGATGCCTGTAGACTTCAGTAGCTAACTGGGAACGATTTATCAATGTTTACATTGTATAGCCAGCGGCTTACTAAGTCCATCACAGGACAGAACAACGAGTAGATAGAGAATGTGTTCAAGGTAGATATTAAGGACTTTTGAGGTTGTATGCAAGGAGAGATATTATTCTAACTATCATTGTTATTATTATTGACTATTACTGTTACTGTAAGAATGAATATCTGTACAGCTATGGCTTTGCAGCTACAGAAAGCAAGAATGATAAAATATATGTACAGGTCTGAGATAATTGTAATGCCAAGATGACTCTGAATAACAAGGAGGAGCTGTAAGAGTATAATTAGTACAAGACTCTTCAGGGATGTTACTATATACCACCACGAATCTAAGAGGCACACTTATCTGAACGCCTCCCTCCAAGGTAAAGCTGCTTTATGGACTATACCTATTCTACAGCGTACACACCCCCCTACAGCATCACGGCGGTGGCGGGGGTGGTTCGACTGGGGCGCGCGGAGGCGGTTTTTGAGTGAATGGTGCGGAGAGAGCGCAGCGCGAGAGGTTCAGTTAATTAACTAACTGTTGCGAGAATATGGCGGAAATGTCTGGAAGAGGTGCTGGAGGTTGGATTTTATTGCTTTTATTTATTCATTTAGTTGTCGTGAATAGCAGTGGTGGAAAGTATTTAGTGGCCGCGAATATCAGTGATAACAAACATTGCGTCTTTACCTTCAGGAACACTACAGTGGATGCGAGCTGCGTATTGAGGAATAGCGAGTAAGTTATGTAGCTATCCTGGACATTATTAGCCTAGAGTACGGGACTGCCAATGGAAAATTAGGAAGGCTAGAATAGTCTAGCTAGCATACTGGGAAAGGTTCTGGTGTGGCATAATGGAGGGGGGGGGGGGGGGGGGGGGGGGTGTATGTACAGCAATATTAGAAGGGGTGCCATCCAGATATACATTCCTTTACAAAAATATGTCTTACAAGAAACTTTGGTCAATATAATCGGCGATACCCACGAATTTTTTTATTTGTGAGCCCAATACAATTTACTAGTGATGTGCTTGAGCACAAATGGCGAGCGAGCCTAAAGACTATACTATTTTTATATGAATGATTTTGATTCTAACACTGAAGCTACTGAAACTGAAGCTACTGAAAATGAGGTCTAGTTTTTAAATTACGCATACATCATTGTAAAGGGATTTCAGTACCATAGTAACAACTCGCTGCAACTGTTTGAATTGAAGGAAAACAACAACAACCAAACAATACACGCTATTTAAACGTTTTCTTTGTGGTATTCTTTAGCTAAATAGTGGCTGTAAAGCACAATGCTTTGACACAACTGGACATACACCTACACAAGACTTACCTTCGCGGTTAGTCTAGTGGACAATGCATTTTCAAGTAAATTCTGTTGCGTACGGCTTATAACCATGCCAAAGAGCGCATTGACTTACCACCGCCACTAACTCGCATAGAAATGGAAGTCCCGTAAAATTTCATGTTTTAACTGCACCCGTAAAAGAATTCAAAACGGTAAACAATTCAATTTCTAGGGTGATACGGGTACTGATCGATAAACAGAGGATTCTGTTTAGTGAAGTTTGGGACGGGGTCGACCACCGAACAAACACAAAAATGCGAGGGTCAAAGTACAAAAATGCCTTACGTACGTCCAAACATATATATAAACAAATAAACATCCCCGATTTTCAATTGTGTTACCCCTGTAAGTGTCTCGCTCGCTCGCCAATTTTAGCGAAAATAAAAAATGGCGATATTACAGGCAGCTAAACTATTTAATAGAACTAGCTACCCTGATAGCTAGCCAGGTGTTGCAAGTTTCAGAGAATTTATTTCAGTAGAATAAAACCATAATATTTCGGCTTGTGGAGCTAGTGGTTACTGGTCATAATTGAATTAGTGGCCCCTGCCACTTGCTACACCTGGCTAGCTATCAGGGTAGCTAGTTCTATTAAATAATCTAGCTGCCTGTAATATCAGGTGACTCCTAATCATTAACATTAAAGTATTAAACCACAATACATTATAATAAACAATTTATATTGAGCTCTTTTACATAATTAACTGTTAATCAAAATTTCACACTTTAAGGGTGGCCGCACATAGCAACGCGCACTGCCTGTAGATCCGGACATTAATTTATTCCCCGCCAATACCCCACCATTTGATAATACGCGAGCAGAAACTATCGCGCAGTAGTAGCAGAAGTATACTTTGCGAAGTTGTGGTGTTTTAGTTTAGCTTCTTGTTGTCTCATATCCGTTTACAGCAACTCTCCATACGTCGTCTGAGCTCACGCAGCAAGGTGCACCAGGCTGCCTCTCCTCCTGTAGCCGTTCTCCGGACTCTGCGTACCTGAACTCAAGCGGATGGATATACCAGGCTCGATTTCTGCGGAGCGAAGACTTCCCAAGCTGCGCAGATCTAATACCTTCACCTATGGCTATCTCCAATAAACTGCTCTCTCTTCTGACTCTCTTGTTATTGTTGTATTGATGTTTGTTTACTCTTGATATAGGCGGGCTCTTTTTAGAACCAATACAAACTAATTTTTTTAAAATTGCTCGCGTACTAGTAGTACAAAATATGGGGGTGGGGCTATTTCTTAAGAATTGCGAGTGGAATAGAAGTATTCAATTTTGAATCAGTTTTTCTTGGAATCAAATAATGAGAACGACTATATTTTTTGCATACGTGTAGAACACAAAAAAAAGAAGGGCACCACAATTTGAATTTTTCAAAATCTTATAAAAGGAAAAAAATGTAAATAAATCATAAAGTAATATTGAAATGGCAAAAAACCCGTTGTCTTGCCCTAGAGTATCGTCTTGGCTAGCGGCGTACAAAATTCTGGAGCTCCAACTTGCCGCACCGCTCCAAAAAGTTGTTTCAAAGTTTTATATCGGGGCCATGATATTTCCTTCAGATTCACTCCAAAGTCGGTGTGCAGTATCTTCGGCAGGTACTTTATCCTTCTAGTATAGTAGAGTAGCCCTGCAAATAAAGAAAGTAGCAGAATCGTGCTTAGCAACCAACCGGTAAAAATTGCGTAGGCGGTGTGCGGCCACCCTTAAAAAATTTGTTTTAATTAAACAATTTTTTTTTGGCACCCCTTCTGATACTGTTATATATGCCAATCCGAACCTGCATACCAAGTTTCATGCTTTGGTCCACTCTGTCACAATAATTTTTCTTATCTGCTGGACTACAACGACTTGTTCAGCAGCACCCCAAAAAGGGTGCTCCAATTATCACATTCCAATGCTTGTGGTAGCCAATGGCATCACGGCCTCATCCGGGTAGCATGTCTCCTATTCATGCTCGTACGTTTATTGCTTGCCAGGAGTGCTTATAAAGAGCCTACAAAAAAAACCAGTTGAGGAACGTTTCCACCCTCCCAGATGTGATGTTGACGTCACACAGTATACCGCAAGCTTGCTGGAATGTGATAATTGAGCACCCTTTTTGGGGTGCGGCTGGCTGAACAAGTCGTTGTATTGTATGTTCCCAGACCCTTTCCTTCCTCGCGTAGCGGTTACGATGGGTAAAGGGTCTGGCTACATCTGTGTGGCGTCCAACAACTTTCCAAAGCAATACCGTCTAGCTCACTGAGCCTCTACGTTATAGGTCTGAGGTTACTGCGATGGTTATACTTTGAGGTGTTAGGGTAATGATCAGTGAGAAGTAGTGTATCTATTGCAGTAGTCTAGAGGAGATGTCTTCGCTGAACAAACTGTGATCAATTACTATTTTAAATTATTGTCTGGTTGCAGGAATAAATTCATAAAGGATATTTACAAGCCAACCAAATTTGCGTACAAGGTCAACTTCTGCTCTGGGCTGACGTGCTCAGCGAGGGACTCTCCCGTCTACGAGAATGCCGTGGTAAGTATACACCTTGTAATTACTCTGACTACCAGTAGTCTTGCCGACCCTTTACCATTCAAATTATTGCTCTGCTTGGAAGGGTCTGGTATATTGCCAGCACCAATCGAGGTCTTCCTCATTGAAGAGACGTATGAAACATGTAAAGCTCATTGGAGTACATAATAACGAGAGGATAGATTATTTTCTAAGCTGCTACATTCGATACCCTCAGGTTTCATCTGGTGAGAAAGATTCTGTTTGTTCATAGCAAATTAATTCTAGTGGCAGATAAAGGATAGGCTGTATTCAGTTGGAAGAGCAAACCTTCTTAATCACTTTGTGTCCATTGGTGCATCCAAATGCTATTTATGAATCTGAGGTTGAACTCTTCATTCCAAAGAACCAAGTTCAGTAACGGGAAATCCACTCTTTACAAGTGACCATAAATTATTTTAATACCACTCTGCCCCTCCCACCAATTCCACTCTGCCCCCCCCCCCCCCCCTCCCACCAGGCACTCTATAAGTAGTACTCTTCTTAGTGGTATATACCTCAAACCAAACCATAGGCTGGAGGGGAAAAAAAACTTGGTGGGTTTCATTGTGTGTTGTCAAGTGGTTGAACTTATATAGTGTACTTGATGAAGTCAGCAACCACACAGTTGGTGGAGACGCGCGCGCGCGCACACACACACGCACACACACACACACACACTTGATCTTGAACTTAAAAGGGAGCCATCCAGTTGGGATTTTCCGTCCTCTGCAGTCATGCAGGTTTGACAGAAATAGTCCATCACATGGGCTCATAATGGCCCAGTCATCACTTGTCCTTTGGGACACGTAGTAACACATCAATGGCTGGTTCCTCTGGAAGGTTCACTGGCAAGTGACACATTTTATGGGCATATTTGTCTCGGGTAGAGCAGCAATCTTTCTAGCTCTTCTCTGCTCTTCTTTCTCAAACCTTCTCTCTATAGCGTCTTGCAGCCCTGCTGCACACTTCCCCCTCCAGTTCCCCCTATTCTATGCCATCACATGCCACATCTTCTCATCTATGTTAAAACTTCTCAAATTCTTCCTCACTCTGTCCCTCCATCCCAGCTTAGTCCATGTTGTCAAGTGGTTGAACTTGTAGTGTAGTTGATGAAGTCAGCAACCACACAGTTGGTGGAGACACACACACACACACACACACACACGCACACTCTCAGGCAACCAACCAAACAACAATTTTTTCGGAATTCTCTCCTCATCCATCTGTGCAGCATGGCCCGCCACCTCAGTCTTCTTGACGTATTTGAGTCATCTGTGCACTCCTCAATCCCTAACTGCTTAGCAATTACTTCACAATTTCTTTCTCAGCCTTCTTTTACTCATTAGATGTATTCTCTCTCTTTCACAGGCTTTTTTTTCTTAAAGAATACAGAATTAAAAAATATTTGATTGCCACCGGGAGTCGAACAATTGGAGTGTTTGTTTGCCGGCTGGTCGTCGTAGCTCAGTGGCAGAGCGCTTGTGCGTTAAGTAAGCAGTCCTGTGTTCGATTCCCAGTGGAGACCAAATATTTTTAATTCTGTATTTTTTAAAAAAAGCCTGTGAAAGAGAGAGAATACATCTAATTTGTACATTATTAATGTATTATTTTTTTGTCTCCAATTATAGTCGGGATACACCTTGTAGATTTATGAATTAGACCGCATTAAATGGAAGATTAGTGCATACGTATCCGAGAAAAAGGATTTTATCATCATATGATTAATAATTAAATCCTTAATATTGGCAATTTTTCTCATTCTAACAGCCAGTAATATATTATAATTAAAACGACGTTTCGACTTTTTGCTGAAGTCCTGTTCACAAAACATCGGGTTAAGTTTTAATTCACATAATATTGGCTGTTAGAACGAGAAAATATTATTTTAGCCGAGAATGCCTGAATCAATAATTAAATCCTTTACTCTACTACAATATATAATATGTACTTATTTTACATTGTATGTAGTCAAATGTATAAATCCAATTACTTTCTAGACCCACCCACACGTGCCACTGTCGTCGTGGTTACGCATTCCATAAACTCGTGATTTCATTTTGCCTTAGCTACTGCGTACAGATCAAACTGTTCAATGCTGAGTAGAGTCACTGGTAGTTCACGCCTAGCTGGTGTAGTAAACATAGTAAGTACCTGCCACAAGGTTGTTTAAAGGTTTCTTCAGCTATCTGTCCTGCTTCACACCTGATTCTTGCCCTCAATATATTTTACTCTTTGTGCAAGATTAGAAATAATACTAGTGGTGTGCTTGAGCACAAATGGCGAGCGAGCCTAAAGACTATACTATTTTTATTGACTTCTAACACTGAAGCTACTGAAAATAAGGTCAAGTTTTTAAATTTAGCATACAGGGTAAAGGGATTTCAGTGCCATAGTAACAACTCTCTGCAACTGAAGGAAAAAAAAACAACAACAAAACAATACACGTTATTTAAAAGTTTTCTTTGTGATATTCTTTAGCTAAGTAGTGGTTGTAACACACAATGCTTTGACACAGCTGGACATGCACCTACACAGACTTACCTTCGCAGTAGTCTAGTGGACAATGTATTTTCAGGTAAATCCTGTGCGCACGGCTTATAACCATGACAAAGAGCGCATTGACTTACCACCGCCACTAACTCGAATAGAAATGGAAGTCCCTTAAGTTGTCAAGTTTTAACTGTGCCGGCAAAAGAATTCAAAACGGTAAACAATTCAATTTCTAGGGTGATACGGGTACTGATCGATAAACCAGAGGATTCTGTTCAGTGCAATTTGGGACGGGGTCGACAACCGAACTAACACAAAACGCGAGGGTCAAAGTACAAAAATGCCTTACGTACGTCCATACATATATACAAATAAACAAACTGACATCCCCGATTTTCGATTGTGTTACCCCTGTAAGTGTCTCGCTCGCTACGCTCGCTCGCCAATAACAAAAAGTACAGAACATGATGTGCCAAGAATATGGACCCTTTACCATACTTAGTTACAATAAAGAGATAATGCACTAAACTAACAATTTACCAATGGAACATCCACGCTACAAATTACTGTATGAATGAACTGAATAGTGAACATTAACCACACACACACTCACACGCTAATGATGATGATGAATAGCAAGTCATGAATGCACGGACATCTCTAGCTCAGTTCTCTCGTGCTGCTTGCTGGGCGTGGGCGTGTCTCCATATTGGACTACACACTATTTAGAATTGTTTAGTTGTAGTGGGTGTGGTCATTCCTCAGTGTGCGTGTTCTGTTCAGATTCGTGAACACAAATTTCATTGATCCTATATTAGAACACGGTGTAGTTACTGTATTGTGACAGGAAATTTAAACTGCTGAGGTCCTTCAGAGAGGGACACTGTTAACTTCCTTTGTTAGGAGCAGTCGCTATGTTCTAAATCAGTTAGGCGCTGCAAGGCCTTCGTGAACTACCACTTTAGGGTCCCTCAGGCCCTAAGTAGCGCCCTCGCTGCGCTTGGGATGCTACAGCCTAGGACCTTCAGGACCCTAAAAACAGTAGTTCCTCCAAGGCAGTGCCTAACTATTATTTAGTGGTAATATTTGGAATCAATTGGAGTGTAGGAAGCCATTTTATAATTGGTCAGGCAAAATATTAAAGTATATTATCATAAATGAACAACTCCATTACGGTACATAGTTAGAGTATTATATTAGTCAGTGCAGAATAACAATAATGGAAACCATCTCAGCCACAATTTATTTAAAATACAACTCGAGAATTTATAACTCACTAAGCACACATTATAAGTTAGTCCAAAGTATTTGTCAAGCGACTGATCCCCGGCCACCTGTTCCTCCCCACCCACAAGCCAGAGTAATAAGGTGAAAACCAAGAAGTGTATGTGTGAGTAATGGAATTACTTGTGGCAGTGAAAATTAAACCACATGTTCTAACTGAGGCTTAAATAAAATACATATACATATAACCTTTTAATTGTTGTTTATCTATATAAATTCACATATGCTTATAGTATAAATTGTACTAAGCATATATATATATATACATATATACATGTAACTTGTGTATTTCTCCTGTAGGTTTGTCGCCAGCGTGTAGATGGAGAAGTTAGTGCCAGTGTCAAGATTGGAGACTTTGATACTTTCTATGGAGATTGGTACTCAGATCAAGATGTGTATAATTTACTATATGCAGACTCTGCAAACACGTGAGCAAATATATGCATTAGTCAACATTGTAATACATACATACTACTAATTGAAGGTGTAGATTAACATACCATAGTTGTATAGTGACTGCACTATGAGATATAACTGATATCAACCTCTAAATTTGCCTATTGGATACAGCTTAGCTTCAACACACAGAGTGTGAGTAATAGCACGGATAACGTGATTGAAGAGACAAGGCGGAGCCAAGTGCTATTAATCCCAAAATAGATAGCTTACCCGTTATCACTCGCTAATAGTAGGCCAGCTTTTTGCTGTTTTTTGTTTTGTTTTTATCATTTGCACTGAGCTATACTGTATCGTTCACTCACTAATGAACCTCCCTGTCCCTCCCATCCTAAATACACCTCCCTGCCCCTGCCCCTAAATGAACCTCCCTGCCCCTCCCCCCTAAATGCACCTCCTTGTCCCTCCCCCCCCTAAATGAACCCCTCTGTTGTCACTGTCACTTTACTTTATTATTTGTTGGTATCTATGTTTAGTGCTGCACAACTTATGATCAACGTGGTAGACGACAGTGTTGACGTGGGCAGGCCCAACGTGACACATTTCCGCACTGTGACGCTCGACGATGGCACTAAAGTATATGTAAGTTGACATGTGGTTGCCATGGTGATATCCTATCAGCACTGTGATCAACTGAGATATTTCAATTTCATAATGCACATGTTCTGGAGTTTAAAATCAGATGTCGCGAGCAATGGGGTTGTGATCATATCAGCAGTACATGTGAATTTACTACGGATTTTAATCTCCACAGACATTTCAATTTTTTAAGTTAATTGCCAATGACTTGGATCACTAAGTTTGAGCCAGCGGTGATGAAAGATGATTTGCCATTTTCCTGTGCAGCGTATTTGTATATTATTATTTACGTGATGCAAAGAGTTGGGAGTTTGGGGACATTAGTCACACTAAACAGTGTGGGCAAAGGAGGGATTCTTTGTATGAGTAATAGCACGGGCAACTGTGCTGTTTCAATTGCTTTACGAGTGCTATTGATCCCTAATAGCACAGGTTACCCGTGCTATCACTCGCTAATAGTAGGCCATTTGCACTGTAGCTACACTGTATCGTTCACTCACTATCTCCACATTTCAGGAGTAGCTTCCTCTGGAACTTCGTTTTCAACCTAGGGCTCCTCCTAATCTGTTGAAAAACACATTCCGTCTAATACGGGCAGAGCTTCAGCACTAAAGAATGACATTGTCTCCAACTAGAAACTACTCGAACTGTACATTTCCAAATCTAGAGTTGCATGTGTGCGTACTTGCCTGTACTACATATTTCACTTAGTTACTGCAATTTCAATTGAACAACAATTTTCCTCATGTTTTTTTTTTAATTTACACGCCCGTGCTATTATCAAATTAATTGTATTCATGAGTTTCAATACAAGTTGTTATCTTTCTTTAGGTTTATCAATTTCCTTTTAATAATTAATCAATCAACCAATCAACAATAACAACAACAAACAACAAGAACTACAAACAGCTAGTGACTCACACAAAGGAACTCTCTCTAATGACCCAGTGACACAAGATTAAATAGAAGAGATAACCTGACCACACAAACCAGAGGAAGTGAGTGAACCACAAGAAAGTAATGAGTCGTAAATTACAAATACACATTTCACATATAACAAGTGATTGAAGTCTTATATTGAGGTTAATAGTTGAGAGAATTAAACATAACATACAATATAGAATTCATTCCCTCAATGGTGTCCAAAACTGCAATGGCAGCAAATTTATCTATATGTGTACCCTGGATTGTATGTGGATGGCCTAGTCTGATTCCAAACTGCCAGGTATTGAGCTCTTGGCTACAAAACCTCACTCTCATGATGGCATGAGTAAAGCCATATAGCCATGTTCATGTGTTTGTTTAGTGTGCCATAAAGCACTTGTTTAGACGAATAGTTTATTAATAATGTGCTGTTAGTGTAGAACTCATCGTAGTGGTTGGAAGCTTGGCTAGCCGAGAACGATATAGCGCTAGCAGTTGACTGTTCATTGCTATCAACAACGTTCAATGAGTTGATTAGTAAAGACAGACAACATAAGACAAATTATAAGTTATTAGCTTGGGCACAGTTTGTTTGTTTGTTTTTAAGAATAAACAGAGGAAACAAAAGTAGGTGTGGCTTTCTTGTGTACTTTCGAAATCCGAAACTTCTGGCTGCTGGCCTGCATTAAGCCCATCTACTTTGTCCCATAACTGCGACAGAAATTTTGTACAGCATAGCTGGGTAATTATTTATTTCACTGCAATGTGTCTGGCTAGTGCCACTTTAACTGCTAACAAAATGAATTGTGCTACAGTATGTATTTGAAAATGAGCATTAAATATGCCTTTAATTCAAGTCAGACTGTGTGTACCTAGTAAGGTCAAATATTTGTTTTAAATTTAGTACCAGTCAATATAGAGTTAGTCTAAAAGTGAGGAAACTTAGCCCCCTTCTGTCTTAGTATAGGGGCTGGAGCCCTACTCTATGTAGTTAAGGTACGGGTAAGTATGTAGTACACGAGATTGTGTTACAGAGAGTAACTTTCAATCTTTGTGTGGTTTATGTAGATATTTAGAATCGATGTTCACTCTGATCAACTGAAGGCAAGATGCTCCCATACCCTCAGTGGCGTCCATTTCTTTCTTGTCATCTTTCTGTGAGTTCACTGAGATATACTGTATCCTTAACTTAGAGTTATTGGCGAGTGAGACACTATCAGGGGTAACTCAATTGAAAGTTGGGGATGTTTGTTTATATTATACGTGGGGATGTACGTATGTCATTTGTACTTTGACTTTCTCATATTTTTGTGTTAGTTCAGTGGTCGACCCCGTCCCAAACTTCACTAAACAGAATCCTCAGGTTTAGCGATCATTACCCGTATCACCCTAGAAATTGAATTGTTTTTCGTTTTGAATTCTTTTGCGGGTGCTGTTAAAACTTGAAAACATACCGGAATTCTATTTCTATTCGAGTTTGTGGCGGCGGTGAGTCAATGCGCTCTTTGTCATAGTTATAGCTGTACGCAACAGTATTTACTTGAAAACTCATTGTCCACTAGAACCACGGAGGTAAGTCTTGTGTAGGTATGTCCAGTTGTGTGCAAGTATTGTGCGTTTTAGCTACTACTTAGCTCAAGCATATCACAAAGATAACGTTTAAATAATGTGTATTATTATTATATATATATTATTATTATTTTTTCAATTCAAACAGTTGCAGCGAGTGGTTACTATGGCATTGAAATACCTTTACCGTATAAATGTAATTAAAAAACTCGACCTTATTTTTAGTAGCTTTGAGTGTTAGAAGTTAAAATCAATCATATAACAATTGTGTAGTTTTAGGCTCGCTTGCCATTTGTGCTCAAGCACACCACTAGTAGGTAAAGTCTTATTGGCAAGATAAGTAACATCTGGAGTTAAGTTCTCATCTAAAATGCCATTTTTAAGTCAGGATTTGTTGTGTGGTTCAAGGTCTGTGATTGCATTTATTCTGGGCTGCTGTATGTGCATCTTTATCTGCTGTGTTATCCAAGTCAAGTGCAGGAAGAGAGTGAGTTCATACATGTATCCATTAGCTCACATCATTCATTTACAATACATCATTTGGTACAAATATGTGAACATTAATGGAATATGTGAGATAATATTATAAGTGAGTGCAAAGCTAGATAGCTTGAGTGAGCTTTTGGGGGTTGAAATTAGTCTTTCTAGAAACTAAGTTTGCTACTACCACATAGCAGAGACATAGGGACGAGTCATTCCTTGTTAAGAAATTTAGAATTTCAACTTAACAAATGTAGTACAGTGTATACCAGTGTATAACTCTCAGATGATTAGACTCCAACAAGTCCTCTTCAGTGATAGAATATTACATTTGAGTAGTAAAATGGAATTGTATGAAATTGAAAGTCATTATTTAGTTATCATTTACATCTCCATAATTACAGCAGGTTTAGATATATTTCACTTTCATTATACATGTTATGTACAAATTTATATTATATATTGTGATTTTTCTATTTCAGAAAAATGTACAAATATATAACGTTGTTGACGAGAACCAACCCCTTACCAATGAAGTTCGGTCATGACGTAACTTCTGTCAAAAGCACTCATGCAAGAACTAAAGCAGCTGCCATTTTTTATTGTCTATTTTAACTTACGTTGTTGAAATTAAAATCACAAAAATTAAATTAAATTATTGAGTGAAGTCATCCTCATTATTATTTATGCAGTAGCTATTTCATCTCTTACTGACTATTGCCATTCTTGGATAGACCAGCACTTGCTCCTAGCTACTAATCCAGATCATAATTGTCAATTCATCAAATCTCAAAGTGTGTACTCCCTGGTTTTGCTGACTTCGGGATATTGCTGCCTAACCTCAGGATATTGCTGGTTACCTCAGGATATTGCTGGCTTACCTCAGGATATTGCTGGCTTACCTCAGGATATTGCTGCCTAACCTCAAGATATTGCTGGTTACCTCAGGATATTGCTGGTTACCTCAGGATATTGCTGGCTTACCTCAGGATATTGCTGGCTTACTTCAAGATATTGCTGGCTAATTACCTCAGGATATTGCTGGCTTACTTCAGGATTTTGCTGGCTTACCTTATTGCTGGCTTACCTCAGGATATTGCTGGTTTACATTGATCAGCAGCCAAATTATATCTATACATAGAATGCCGTGAGGTGTATTAAAGTTGTATAGTAGCTACATATAGTGCCACCCACCACACCAGCTGCATTCAGTCACTCTGTGCTAGCCAAACTGTTAACTTAGCTGATAGCTGTAGCTACCAGGCTGATAATGAAAAAATAGTCCAATAATTAGCTATAGTGTCAATATGGCATGGAAATAAAGATGTTTGGTGTTAGTTATAAACTAGTGTGTTCATAATAATATGCACACATTAGATCCCTATTCTTCCAATAGAGTGAGAATCTTAGAGACTATCTAACTTTACTGTGGCATGTTGTGGAAGATGGTTCAATTATTTCTGGCTGGCTAGCTGTCAGCTGAGGAAAGAATAAAGTGAACAGTTCATATCTTCTATCTCTGCATGAAATCTCATAGTAACAAGATTGGGGGAAAAAGGAGTGTTTGGAATTTTACCTATCCCCTGCAGGATACTGTTGGGGGGAGGGACAAAAGAATTTTGTAATTAGATTACTGTATTTAGGTGTGTAGCTAGACAGTGAAATTGTCATTGGGGAATAACTTATTATTATTTTGGTTATAGTTTTGGACACGCAGATCTTTTCAAAACACTAGCTAGTTCATAACTTGGTTTATTTCTTATCACATAAGCAGTAACTGGCCATTGGGAAACTTTTGCTTTCTATCGCAAATGAAACGTATGCAATTAATATAGTGGTGAGGTTGATATAGCTAGCTGTGCACTCATTAAACATTGTGATGTGGTGAAGTTGCCGAGAACATTTTGGGGTTCAATGCTTTCATTAAGGAAAGAAGAAGATAGCTATAGTAAATGAGTTAGGCAATTTAAATTGCTCCTCTGCCTTCTTATCAATAGAAATGCTTTGAATAATGTGCACAAGGTGTTGTTTTTTTTTATCTGTTTAAAACGTGCACATGATTTTTTTCCATTTTTTGTGTCTCCCTTCAATACTTTTGTCATGTTTCAGTCTTGAGCAAATTGGGTACCCAAGAGAGTGAAGCAATTCTGAGGAGCAAAGTGGGATGAAAACAACAACAACAAACAAACAAATAAAACAAAAAATAAACAGCAACTCCATCTACATAGCCAAATGGATAGATTTAGAGAAGTTAGTACCAGCATGGGAGCCAGCAACATCAGAGACAAATCCGATAGATTTTTTCCTCTTTTCTAATAATCTTCTTATGACTTGTCTGTACAAGAATTCTCACCCCAAAATTCTGCTACTTGTTGCTCATCTTCAGGAAAATTAATATTAATATTAGCTATAATATTATAGCTAATGTTTCAGTTATACAAAATGGTTTTATTTCTAAGTTAATAAAGTTGTTTGAGTAAATAGTTATAAGAATAGCAATAGCTATAGGTAGCTAAATGTTATTGAACAAAAAAAAATTGCAAACTAGGAAGAAAAAGAGCAGAATGTGCCTAGGCTAAAATTTTGCAGTAGTAGCTATGACAAAGTATTATGCAATTGTTTATCCTCAACCATTTCAATAAATATATGCTGAGATAGGCTGGGTGGTTGCTGAGATAGGCTGGGTTGGTTGCTGAGATAGGCTGGGTGGTTGCTGAGATAGGCTGGGTGGGTCTCTGAACCTTTTCAATGTTAGCATACCATATTTAGTAATTAGTAGAAGTTTTACTAAATTTCACACCAAACAGGAATGTGAGGCAAGATACCTCATGCAGCTGCACTGGCTGCCTTATAAGGCACAGACATTACTCACACTTCATGTATCAGAGCAAGATTCATGTTAGTAGCTAGCTACTTGGAAAGAGTGAGCCAGAAATGATCATTTATCTGATCTATTGTAAGTTGAGCATCTAAATGATACGGTAAGCTACTTAGAGCTTTTCTTTATAAGGGGCAGAGTTAGTAAAAATACAGGTTATCTATAATATGATGGTGGTTTTTATTCTGGTGTTTGAGTAAAGAGAATACAGTAGTTAATGTAGTTAGTTATAGCCAGTATGATTATATATGTTAATTTAGACTATTTAAGTATATCTTTCTTTATAATAACAAAGCAGAGTTTATAGAAATGCAGGATATATATATAATTATATATAGTGATGTTATTCTTTTGCTAGGAAAAAGTGAATAGTGAGTAACAGTCGGTATTATTATGATTATTAGCTGAAGTTGCTTTGTTTTTATACTAATGGACAGAGTTTATAATATAGTATATAGTTGTATCTATTCCTTTGTGAGAGAAAAGGGAATAGACAGTATATAATAGACAATTATATTGCTTCAATTATTATGTAAAGCAGTAGCTATTGTAGTTTAATGTTTATAATTACGTATAATGATACTGACAGTATAACAGACATTATGCCATTATGCAAGATTTTTTTTATGGTAATAGAATTATATCAAATGTACAGTTTTTTAATCTCTTTCCCTTATACTCTACACTCACAAAACAATATATTATATATAATATATATACGACTTTCTTTTTTTTTAAAGTTTGTAGCTAAGTTCAGTATAAATAGCTGGGATAGTTTCCCAGAGAGGCAGGGGCTACTGGCACAGAGTGTGGCTGGATCTATAGATGGCCTGACGAGGCTGAGTGTGTAAAAACACATCACTTGCTACCTGCAGGGAAACAGTGGAACTTTATGCTCACATATCTAGGAGGAAATTTAATTTTTCTCAACCTTTCTGATAGAGGATAGAGCTACATGTCTGTCCTCTGTTGGTAAGGTGGTATTAATTTGGCATTTCCTAGATAGCTAGCTATGTGGATGATAGAAAATTACATCCCCTCCCCTCCCCCCCCCCCCCCCCCCCCCCCAGAAAAGGCAAAGCATTGGCTTTTCTAAGTGCTGCTTGTCATGCCATTTTTATTTTTATAAAAGAAATATGTCAGATCATCTTATCACCGGACATTTAATACTATGGAACAAAGTTGAGAGACAATTAGCATATTTTTAGTATTGGGTCCCTGAAACCAATATGAACAAGTAGCTATATGATACTCTGATGATAGCCAACAGAAATTTTGATTTGTTTCCATCCATCCAGAGGCGTGTCAGCTGTCATCCTCACATATAAAATATGTACCCCTAATCCACCAATGTTGTGTGTTTTTGTTAAGTTATGAAAACACAGTGCTTCCCAAGAACTGCAACAAACTTCAAGCCGGGGAAGTGCATTAGTTTAGGCAAGCAATAACAAGCCTCAATAGTTTCAATACTTACATAACCAAATTGTGACCTTCAGTCTAGGAATCAGCAGTCTCTATCAAAGCTGGTGGGTCAGCTTTATCAATTCCCCCAGGGTTGCAGCTGGTATTATTAGCTATGGCTGAACGGCGTGGTTCTGATAGTGATGAGTATGAGTTCATGACCCCTCAAGTGAGGCCAGATGGTCCCTCAGTGTCCATGACTAGACAGACAGTGTCCCTCTGTAATGTTGGCCGCAACTGGACAGGAATGGCCAATACTGACACCCTGGAGAGGAAACATGGGACAAAGAAGGAAGAAGCAGTCACTAAGAGGAAAAAGAAGTTTTTTGGGAAGTCTAAATCGAAGGATAAAGAGCACAAACCTGTAACGAAGTCTTCAAGCTTCAGTGTGAAGAAGGGCTCCCCTGTGGTGATCACCAGCCCCACAACTTCAACTTTACCCTCGAAATCTTCTCAAATTCTGATACTAGACGGTCCACCCACGGTAAGATGGATGTAGGGGTGTTTGTTAAGCACTGTTCAGAATGTAGTAAGGCTAAAGCTTAATTTCTGTTGTTGTTAATGCTGCATTAGCTCCCCATGGGTATCAATCCTGTTGTTAACTAATTTAAATATTTTCTTCTTTTTTTTGGTTACTAAATTTAATTCTCCCAAAGAATAAAATAGAGCAAACAAAAACAAAAATATAAAGAAGAACAACATACAATTAATTCTAGCTACAAACATTTTTAATTTATGAGTCACACTAGAACTTATATATCAAAACAAGGAGAAGTTAGGCAATGTGTACAGGCATTTGTATTAGGTAATATTGCACAACTGATGAGCTGTTTTGGCTGTACGGCTGTTTTGACTGTACGGCTGTTTACCATTTTTATGTCCCAAATGTCAGATTTGTAGGGCTATCACAATGTCACAACATTCTAGTAGTAGTATCTCTTGGATACTGTTGTTACTCTCAGCTAGTAGCCCGCTCTTAATACTGTCTATGATAGGACGACAGCAGAGTGGTAGAGAATAGAAATAAAACACAATGATTATAATTATGTTATTTCCTGACACTAACTGGCATGTAAACATCAGTAGCAATAGCTAATATAACTCAAATGTTATATTCTGTGCTACTAACAGCAGTTTTCTTGGTTTATATGGTCAGTAAATTATTATTATTATTATTATTATTATTATTATTATTATTATTATTATTATCATTGTTATTATTATTATTATTATTATTATTAGCAGTTATAATAGTTATCACTGCAAAATAATTATCTGCTACTGTTCTGGCAATGTAACTGTATTAACTACAGGTAGGGCCTAAACCACCTGCGAAACTCTCAGAAGAAGAAGAAAGGCTCAAGAGGGCAAAAGAGAGACACCGGGAAAAAATGGCAGCTGTGCGTCAGAGCCGTCTACGAAGAAGCTCTGAGTCCCATTCTGAACGCATGTCTGTCCTTCAGAAAGAAACAGAAGTAGATTACATGATTGATCGATCATATGGAGAAGTGGAAGTGATGGATCTTATAAATCAGTACAACGACCATCTCCCACTAGAACTGGTGGTCTCCAAAGGAGTCTATGGAATGGATGAGAGGTATTCTCTCTCCACTTCCGATAAATGTATTGTTCATTTTGTAAAAAGAAGAGATCTGGTGAGGATTCAAGATCCAGAATCCAACAAGGAATTCTCAGTTCCTGTGAACTCGGCCATTAAATTCGCCATCATCTACAATCCTAACAATGACACATCTGAGGCAAGGAATGGCTTTACTTTCACTCGAGTCTCTGACATTCTGGAAAGATCTCCTCTACCAAAGATGGGACTAGCCAGTCTTTTCGACCCAAACATTGAAGGATTGAAGTCTACGGAGCTCCTGATACTGAAAGAGGTGAGAAGATTCATCACTTGTTGAATAGATGGCATAATAGCTAGTATGTATGAGTCAATCAATTATTTAGACCCAATTCAGAGGTTTGTTATAATATCTAGAGTAACTGCGACTGAAATGTATGTTAAATATTTCAAAGTAAAAATGGTACAATCGCTGGTTGTTGAGCTGTATACGATATTGTGTTATAAATAAACAAATTTAAAACCTACTACAATCGGCTACTTTGTCAATGAATAGGAGCTCACTTCTCCTAATGGATATTAATTACTTACCAATAGATTAAAATAATAATAAATATAATTTCCTTTACAAATACCATAATATCCTGGGTTAATGCCATAATCTCCTGGGTTAATGCCATAATATCCTGGGTTAATGCCATAATATCCTGGGTTAATGCCATAATATCCTGGGTTAATGCCATAATATCCTGGGTTAATGCCATAATATCCTGGGTTAATGCCATAATCTCCTGTTTTTGTTTTCTGTAGTTGTTGTTTGACATCTGCCACATGTGGCCTAAATCCCCCATCCTGCTTTATTCTGTTTCCCAATCTGAAAATATTGCCCTTCCTGGTCATGAGGAGAATATCCACGGGATGATTAAAAAATTTCCCTTCATTCCAAGAAAAAAACCATCCTCACAGTGTTTACAACTTTGTTTACACAGAAACTGCAGAAAAAACCCCCCATATTAGCAAGAACAAGAAAAACACAGCAAGATCTGTAGGTCCAGATGCTCTGTGCAAAGTTTTTACTGATACAGCACTCTCAACTCAAGAATTATCTTTAGGTTTACTATGATAGCTTGACTTCTTATATAAATACTTCACCATGTATGAACCTGTGCTCATTCTAATGTGTAGGTTATTTTTCCGCAAAATCTACAAGACCCAAGGCTACTGCGTGTGTACAGCTTAACAGCCAAATGTCAGAGAGACCTGCCAGAAAACCAAGAAGTCAACATGACTACCAATCCCAGCTTCATGCAGGTGTATCTTCCAGACATATTGAAGCACATGCCAAATCCTCAATCGCTGCACATCGCCATGTATCGCAACCCGTTGGCAAGGCCTCTGGTTGCACCGGGTATACCAAGCTCGATGTTTCGTAGACCACTCTTCCTGAAGAAGACCTTCACAGATGTTTTGGTAATTGCCACGGGGTCTTCAGATGGATCAGAGGAGACGGATAACCAGAAGCCATTTGAAATCCCGACAGATATAGATGTTGAGTTTCATGTCATTAAGCATACGGCAGAGGAGAAGGAGAAGCTGATTATAGACTCGAGGAAGTTGAAAGAGAAGCTGAAAGAAAAGGACATTCGACATCATAGGTAATCCTTGAATATCACATGATCTCAATAAATCTAACTAAATAGAGGAGCCATGTATGAATGAGTCTATTTAATGGTTAGGCACTGCCTCAGAGGGAACTACCATTATTAGGGTCCTGAAAGTCCTAGGCTGTGGCATCCCAAGTGCAGTGAGGGCACTACTTATTGCCTGAGGGACCCTAAAAATTGTAGTTCACAATGGCTGCACTGCACCTAACTGATTTAAAATGTAGCGACTGCTCCTAACAATGCGATCGGAGGGACAGTAAGTGTCCCTGCCCTCAAGGTGGGGACACTAAGTTAATAGTGTCCCTCTCTGAAGGACCTAAGCAGTTTAAAGTTTCTCTGTCACAATACAAAAAAAAGGCATGCTACAAGCACATTACATGTATAATTATATACATGGCTGTGCCTGTCACTCTTAACAAGCTTATGGGTATTATTGTTTGTTTTTTAGGGATGTATTCTGGAAGATGTCACATATGGGTCAGTATTGCTATAGGCTAGGTAAAGCTAGAGGAGCAGTGATAGTGATCAACATAGCTATAAGATTAGTCTTTGAACTAGGTGAGGATTTAGGTATTTCCTAGTGAAGAGATAGCGTGGTCTTTTACAATAATTCAAAGTGATATCTCACGTACAGTTTTATAGTGAAACTGAATATCAGTATTGACTTGTACACAAACATACATACAAACACACATACTTATGTATCAGTGAACCTACAGTCATGCATACACACACCTATCACACACACACACACACACACACACACACTCACAGGTATTTAGTGAGAAAATTTGATCCCGAATTATTGGAAAGTGACACGTCAGCAATGGTATTTAAACTCACAAACATATTATAAAGAAATGGAGAAAACTCAACTAACAACAGATATAGGCAGGACTCATTGTCACAGTAGCTGATTCAACTGTTCTCTCTCTCTCTCCTGCATCAGGGCCTTATTTAGGCATGGGGAACAGAGGGTGATTGCTGGCAGGCCCCCAGTAGTTTTTATATAGATACTTTTTTACATAGTACTTAGCAAAGCTGTGATTTATTTATAATAACTATGAGGAAAAGGGACTGATTAAGTAAAACACATAAACATTAAATCAAATTTTGAGCAGCCAAGGGTCTCCTAATGTAATTGATACATATTGGTGGAAAACTGGTTTTATTAATCAGGCTCTACGGAAAATCGAATATTATTTTTTTATATTCTTTTTGGATTTAATAATACCCAATGTTATTAGCTTTATGTAATACATATAATTATATGATATACACATAATTATATATACATACATATATATTACATACATACTTTAAAAAGTTTGCATATGCTATACACAACAGACATTAAACATGCGACCCCCCTCCCGCCTTTTCTAGATACAGCCCCCAGTGGCATAGATTGAAATTAGTTACGTGACTCTCCTAAACTCAACATGTAAACTCTGAGCTGAAAAAAAACAACATTTCCCAACAATTTTCAGTTTGAAAGAATGTTTTCAAAACTATAATTTGAATGGAACAAACATTTGATTGGGACAGAGGCCATATGGTAGTGCAGGTTGCTTCAGGCTACACGCAATGACTCAGCAGAGTTAGATGAAATCCATAGCAGAGAGGGATGGGGCGGAGGGGGGAGGGGAGGTAGAGATGAGAGAAAGCAGCTTTGTCAATGTATAATGATGAATATACTTTTCTGCTTACAATGCTTTAAACTTACATTATCAAAGCTGCAGCTCTTAATAGAACTCTCTAAATAAATACTTCATGTGAAATACATTGTCAATTCAGTAGTGGGTGGGGTCTCATATTTAGCAATACTTGAATTAATAGCATCCGTTATTGAGAGATTAATTTGCCTCATGTAGAGAAAAGCATAAATACAAGTACTATTCATACGGCTATCAAAAGCTATATTTGTGTAAAATGAAGAGTAAAAAAGAAAGTAAAAACCATGAAAATATTTTGTCACATGTGACAGTTATGGGAGAAATATTTCCTCTAGCCAGTTAGCACTGCTAGTTCTCGAGGATATATTACTTTGGACTTTGGGATTTATTGTTCTTAGGTGGATAAAATACCAAGCAAAGGTTCACACGTTGAGATCAGCCTAGCTTCACCTGAGACTCATTACCCCAGGGTGGTTTCAATTACTACTCTATCATATATAAATGCCATTAATATGCCAAACGTATATATATAACCAATATTGCTGTGTAACTTTATAATGTGCTTGCTAATCCTTTATATAGGGAGTTCTGAATTGAAATTTTAATGTCACAATGTATGTATATTAATTTGGTTGAGCTGATCTATTTCTTAATATACATTAATTTATCATTATTTGCATGAAAATTGTGGCTGTAAATATCAATTGTATTGTATTGTGTTAGATATGTAGGCATATCTGAAGAGGAACATCGCATGCAGATGAGTTTATACAAAGCTCTAAGAGAAGGTGCTCCATTGGACGACTGTCTCACATCTGAAGAAGCCACTGATGGAGATTATGTCAAGGCTACTAGTGGAAACAGGTGAGATAACTGGTAGCCACGCCTACTATTTAATATATCCGACTTGCATGCAGAATAGACAGCCAGCATCCAGGAACCACCACCTATCACCACCTTGTCTTTGTAGTTATCTGGTATTGTATTATTTTAACACATTTGTGTTTTATGTATCTCTCTTTTGCGTCTTTTTAGTCATATTGTTTTTCTCATAAACCCTTTACCAACACTAGCCTTGAATCTTAGACATAGCTACAAAAATAAGCTAAAACTGCAATTTGAACTGCTGGAGTCACAGGTTAGGTACAATCTCAATCAGAATGAACAATATTGACACAATAATACATATTATGTATATTGAACTATTAATCCTTGATGATGAGCAGCATGAGTAGTGTTAGCATTTGTCACCATGGCAATATCGTGCATGAGAGTAAGTCCTAATCTATTTGTTGATGTTATCATCATGTTCACTCCTTTCAGTTTTGAAGGATTGAAGTTTATTATGGATGAAGCCACTTCAAAAGTAGTCTCACGCAATTCATAAGGGACTATCTAACGTTAGATGATAGTAAATACAATAGCCATTTGAAAATTAGATTGCATGAAGTTCCTCTACTGCACTTTATGGCTAGTATGGAGTCCGGTTTATCGATGGGGGGGAGTTAAAATACAACAATCAAGCAAATATAATTCAGTAAATAACAACAGCAGCAACAGTCTAATTCTTAGCCTATAACAAATCTTTTTCATTACAAAGTCTACTATTTGCAATGACCATTACCATCTTTACCCAACTATTGGTGCATTGATTGATCAATTATTATTATTAAAGCGTATTATTATCAATTATTTCAGCCAAATTGTCTGGTTTTGCACATTTATTGTTTTAAACAAATCCATCTAGCTAAGTGACTCTAATACGTGTGAGGTTACTTGAAGTTGGTGACCATTGTTAGGTGTAGCTTCTTATATTTAAACTATTATTTCTTGCTCCTATTGTGTTCTTGTAGATTAGGATTAAATCACAGGGTCAACCTATTGGAAGAGAACCTCAAGAGATCTTGCCAGTATGTTTCAGAGTCAAAAAATGCCATTGCTAGCCTCCTTCAAGACAATGCAGCCTTAACTGATAAGTAAGCCAATGCTGATGACATGATTGTATTTAGAAAACATTGTTTGTCTACCATTTTCAATTTTCGTACAGCTATATAGCTATTAATCCTACCTTTCTTCGTTTTATTGATTAATTATAAGCAAAAAGATATAGTACTGAATTTCTGTCTGTAACATGAACTGAAACTAGACATTTAAAATTTGTTATCATCCTAGGCACTAGAACATGAAACCAGTTTGTGTGATACAATAGAACTATAACAAATTGTAGGTAAACTGAATTTCAGAAGTCACTAGCCCAGCTTTGTGTGAAGTAGTATTTTTGCACAGAACACACACATACACATACACACACACATACACACACACACATACACACACACACACACACACACACAAAGAAAACACTCGAATATTTTTGTCAGATCTAATTATGTTAGAGTATAGTTTAACAGCCTAATACTGCGATTTTGAAGTACTGTATTATCAAGTCATTTACCATAACAGTGAACCACTTGGCAAAAAATACAATACTAGAGTACATGCCCAAATCTGCGTGTAAGTCCTGAGGTGTTATGTTCTTGTAATATTGGTGAGTAAGTGAAGGGTTACACCATCGAGATTTCCTGGTGTGTATATATTATTTGCATGGTACGTGCGACCCTTGTTTGCCCGCACCACTAATAACTTAAGCTGGTAAAGTGTCTTGATAAATAATTAAGTAATGGACCTGTCGACCATTCAGTAGTGAGTTTCAGGCCTTGATAAGCAAGCTAGTCTTGGAGCAGACCTAAATGCCTGAACTTAAAAAAGCATAGCGGACCCAACAGCCTCTTCACCATCATTGAATGGGTAGGTCAAGCAGTAGTATAAGGTAGTTTTGGTTTCCCTCTCCTGCTCTCTTTTTTCCTCAGACATCCTTTTTAACTCATGGATTCCTTTCTCCTCCTCTGTCTACCTCCCTGCCCCCAAGTCTGTACTCTCTGTGCATTTTTTCACCTCTTCATTGAAGTAGTTACATCAGTCAGCTTTCCCTCACCTGCTTCTATTTTTATTGGTCTTTGCATTCTCCTGCTGCTTATGTTAAAACGACCATAGCTATGTACATTATGGTGATGGGTTATATAGCTAGATTACTTTTGTGCGTACATAGCTAGAAATTCACATGTAATTCTAAATCCACATATATGTGATTATGGTACATATGTTTTTTACTGCCAGAGTGAATCGCTTACAGGAAAAATTGGCTGCGTATGCTCCACTAGAAGCTCAGGTGGAGTCCCTTTTCAGACAAGTGGATAACATATTCAATGAACTGGACCAGATCCAGGGAACTTCTCATGCCAGCAAACCAAAAACAAACATCATTAAAATGAGCCCTCAGCCGCCGCCTCTGGCCCTCATTGAAGGCAGGAAAGCCTCAATGTCCCTGCCCAGGAAGAAAACTCTGGAACAGATGAACTGGGATGTCATTAAGCCTGCAGCTAGCAGCATCAAAATGGATCCACAGTCTCCGCCTCCTGCACTCCTTGGAACTAGGAAAGGATCGATGACATTGTCAATGAAAGAACCATTAGAGCAAGAGAGGTGGGACATGAACAAGATGTTGCTGGCCCACATGGACCTCAATGAGGTAGATGAGTTTATGTAGAAACAGAAACTGTTTAGTGATAAATAAGATGTTTGTAGTAGTCTCAGAGTATGGTCCAGCTCGTCATAAAGTTGTTTTTTATTAATCGCAACTACTCTTGAAAGGCCTTTAGGTTTATAGATATACTGAAAGTAGATTTAAAAAATTAGGTCTGATAGTAACTACTGATGCTGCCAACAGACTAGAACTTCCTGGACAAGGAAAGTGAAAGCATTGTCAATTTATTATGATGTATTGTATAGTTAAATATGTGTAAAGCTTGGATCCAAAATGTAATCGACAATTAATGATGATAAGCCTGCTGCCTATTTTCATAGGGTGATAAAGTTATTTTGAACAAATTATATATTCATTTTTTAGAGCGTATGAACTCATGAACTCGTGAATTATCACAATGTTTTTGAAGTCTTTGAGAATACTTGGCAAAAATTATAAAACATTGGCATTCTAATTAACTACTTTTAATCTGAATTATTTTCTGCATCTAATTTATCACAGAAGATGTGCCCCAGAAATTCAGCATGAAGTAGCTAGATAAAATTGCAAGTCACTATTAGCTATGGCTTATTTAATTTCTCTTGATAAAAAGAAAAAGAAGACAAATAAATTGACCACACCTTATCATGTACTGGAATACGAGTATCAATATGATAGCTTACCTTCAAACCATTGATACAATTATAGTGCCCCACCCACCACTCTCCAATGTGCAAGATATATTATATTGTCAGACTGAAATATCAATAATTATAATAAAATTACAAGGAGTGATACCAAACTGTTTCCATGTTATGTCGCCTACAGATTGTCCACATGTTGGACATTGCAGGACTGAGTCAGTACAAGGAGATCATTCTGGCAGAGCAGGTCAGTGGAGAGGTCATGGTGGACCTAGACGATGCAATGCTGGAAAGAGACCTGGGGATCAAGTCAAAGCTTCATCGCGTGAAGTTTCTCACTGTTATACAAGGAAAGGCTCCTGACGAAGCTTACAAGCTTATTGATCAGTGATGAAAACAACCAACTCCACTCAGACACTATTGGAACAGTGGCGATTTTGTACTAATTTGAATTTTATTTTAGTTTAGTTTTATTTTAATTGTTGTATTACATTATATACTGCATGTGCTGATATTAATTAGTGATATTCAACCTACTGAATGTTGTAGCTAGCTAGCCATCTTTAAAAATATTTTTGGCATTTGGGGCCAAATGTTGTATCATTCAGTTGTGAAACAGTTTGGCATCATAACATTAACAGTTACAGCTATAACATTGGACACTAGCTAGCTAGGCCCATAATCCAGCAGGCCTTAGCTATTAGCTAAACTCCAAACATGCAAAAAGTAGAGCTTTATTTTCATCCACTTTGTAAGGTAATAATTTCGTGTAATACAACACAGACAGAAGGACAGACAGGTTCAATGAAAGGATAAATAAATTTGATTTGATTAATACCATTCAGTTAAGAATAATACAAAAGACCTCTGCTTTAAAAATTATGTGGAAATGAAATATTAAAGTGAAAAATCTCTACTTCAATTAATCTGAGAGAAAGTGCTACATAAGAAAGTGAATGTCCTCCAATTGTTAGATGTAAGAAAGAAAATTAGACTCTTGACTTTGTGAGTTGCATTAGCACGTGCTATTAGAGTCCCACCCGTACTAGGTGCGAGGTTGGATGGCTTCAAGGTATTTTATAGTGTGCTTGATAGATTCCAAACCAACATCTGATCCCTGAGGAAACAAATAAACAAATAAACAAATAAATAATCATTAAAAGAAACTAAACGTTGAAGTCACAATGCACCCACACATTGACCACACCCACCAGCATACTTACAGCCATACACCCACACATTGACCACGCCCACTCCCACCAGCATACTTACAGCTATACACCCACACATTGACCACGCCCACTCCCACCAGCATACTTACAGCCATACACCCACACATTGACCACGCCCACTACCACCAGCATACTTACAGTCATACTCATGAAGGAGACAAACTTCTTCAGCATTTTGAGCATCTCTGAGAAGGACTGAGATGGCATGAGGTCTCTTATGACATCTACCATATCCTGTCAGTACATACAACCATATAGTATAACTAGTGCTGTTCTTGAGCACAAATGGCGAGCGAGCCTAATACTACACCATTGTTAAACGTTTGGTTGCTACTAAAAAAAGTCGGAGTTTTTTTAAATTACGTATTATATGGAAAAGGCATTCAATGCCATAGTAACTACTCCCCGCAACTGTTTGAATTAACAAGTCACGTTCTTTAAACTTTTTCTTTGGGATAAAGTAACGCACAATACTTTCACATAACTGAACATACCTACGCAAGACTTACCTTCATGGTAAGTCTAGTGGACAATGAATTTTCAAGTAAATACTGTTGCGTAGGGCTTATAACTATGACAAATAACGTATTAACTTACCACCGCCACTAACTCGAATAGAAATGGAACTCCAGTAAGTTTTTGGGTTTAAACCGCACCCGCAAAAAAATTCAAGCGGTAAACAATTCGTTGGATGATACGGGTAATGATCGTTAAACCGGAGGACACTGTTTAGTTAGTGATGTTAGGGATGGGGTCGAACGCTGAGCTAACTCGAAAATACGAGAGGGTCAAAGTACAAAATGACATACGTGCGTCCAAGCATATATAAACATCCCCGATTTTCAATTGTGTTACCCCTGAGAGTGTCTCGCTCGCTTGCCAATTAATGTGTACACACACACACGAGACACCATATCATGGTCATAAGGACTGTGTACACATATACAGTTCTAGAATAAACTAAATGAAACCCCGCCCACACAAAATTCATAGTAAACAATCCCTATCATCCAGCTATCCCTGTTACTATGACAACACTCCCACAACAGCTGACACACTCAACTGACTTACAAAGTCCTTCTCAGCAACAATGCCCAGCACCAGAGCCAGATAGGAGGAGAGAAGAGAGTCCTCCATTTGACGCCCAGCCTGGTCCAATGCTGCACACACACACATACAAGCGGTAAACAATTCAATTTCTAGGATGATACGGGTAATGATACGGGTAATGATACGGGTAATGAGGAGACTCCTGGTAATTAGGAACTTGCATGTCACAAAGGCAAAACAAAACCAACATATCATGACCACACCACTGCCTTTCCAGACCACACCCACCAAAACCACACCTCTACCAACCAAGACCACACCCCTACCAAGCTCCTACCTACAAGACTACACCCTTACATATCAAGACCACACCCCTACTCATCAAGACCACACCCTTATCTATAAAACCACACCCTACCCGTCAAGACCACACCCCTACCCAGTTCCCCAGATGTCCTTACCACTATTGTACTCCTCCCTGTCAAACACGAGAGCGTCCATTTCTATCGGCTCACAATCCTCCTCCTCTTCTTCCTCACTAGCTGCACCTCCTCCATCGGCACTGACCACACCTCTACTAGAGCTAGCTGCGCTTCTTTTTTCTGCCCTGGTCACCTGATGCAGTGGGTGAGGAGACTCCTGGTAATTAGGAACGTGCATGTCTCCAGTTCTATTGGAACTACATCACATATGACATAAACCAATCAAGGTTGGCCTCAACAGCATGTAATGAAAATGGGAGGGGAGGGCTGACAAGTTAGGAGGGGAAGCTGGAAACTTTGGGAGAGAAAGGTCTCCCACCAGACAGAACCCTGCTATCCCTCTGAACTGTGCACCACAAAACTATTTTGAGATCAAAAATAATTAGCTGGAAATACATTCACACATACTTACAGCTATTCAGACTGTAGTGCTAGCTGCAACAGACGCCTCTGCTAAATGTGCAATGACCACTTACATACAGTACCCCTGGCTTACTAGTCCCCTGGCTTACTAGTCCCCTGGCTTACTAGTCCCCTGGCTTACTAGTCCCCTGGCTTACTAGTCCCCTGGCTTACTAGTCCCCTGGCTTACTAGTCCCCTGGCTTACTAGTCCCCTGGCTTACTAGTCCCCTTAAACATTCTCTCTAAACCCAGTTGGAATCTACTTATTCCATCACACTGAATTGGGGAAAAAAAAAAAAAAAAAAAAAAAAGCAACATCACATATGAAACACTTCATCCAACAAACTATCACACTATGTGCGTTTCAATATAATCTTCACTTGCTATTAGCAGAGGAAAGCACAGAACATTTATTCAATGTCCCAAGATGTCCTAATAGCTACAAGTTAGATGCCACTATTGCATGCAGCAAACCAGCCAATCTTGGTCCAAATCTCTTTCTTTCCTACACCCTAACCACACCCCCATCCTCTTCCCCAACTACTCCCCAACAATCCTCACTTGTATCCCTTCACACTACTGGACAGGCGAGAGGTCAAGTCAGCCTTGCATGAAGTATCACTCCTACTGCTGGCCAGGGACTTGCTGGGAGAGTCCTGTGACGAGGGAAGGCGAGAGTCCTGTGATGAGGGAAGGCGAGAGGAGCTCTGAGAAGAAGGAGAAGAATTACTGCTGATCTGAGAGAGACGCTGAGGAGTGGGCACCTGAAGAGAGAGAGAGAGAGAGACAAAGAAGTGAACAAGACAACTAGATATACATGCATGCATCTACTTAATCATTATTAGATGTATTATATATTATTTTCATAATTCTCTTTGTTCTTGTTCAGAATAATACAACAGATGGTATTTCATAGCTAAACTGTAACTAGTGAAATGATATGTATGTGTATGCACCAAAAACAACAACAGCTAACAAAAGAAAGAAAAAAAGAAAAAAAAGGAAGAAAGAAAAAAGAGAAAAGTGTCTTTTAGTTACAAGTATAACTGCAGTATAGCAACAGCTCATTTTCTTGCATTATATAAACATGCGCTATAATCAATGAAGAAAGAGAGACTGCTGTGAGACTTTAAACGACATCAAGATGCTTGATTTAGTCGCATAATACAAAGTAAGAGAAGATAAGATGTGCAAGTTATACATACAGTCTATACATACACTAGTGAGCATTCTGCAATGATGACCCCTACCATACGATACATAGTTCTCATGGGTCCAACACACCGTCAAAGACTGGCTTACATTAATGACAGTAGAGTCAGCTTTGTTGCACAAAGTCAGGAACATCTGGACGAGAATGGTCAGCACAGACCCTCGAGAAGCTGCCATTGCTCCATTGCAAGGGGTAGAGGGTGTGGTTTCTCCTTGCCGACTACCCTTGAGAGAGTCTATGGAGACGGACTCTAGTTTGTGGCAGTTGGTGGTGGAGTTCTCTATGAGGTTGATGACTAGGATGAGGGCCTGTCACACACAAACACACACACACATAAGAATACATAAACACACCTGGTAAAAACTATTGTACATAATGAGCAGCTGCACTGTCCCATCTGCCACAGGCTGAAGGACTTGTCATACTTAATTTCAATTACAGTACTAGTGAAGTATGTACGATTGATTAAAACTATGGTCAGGTATTTCTCTCCTGGGGGTGGGGGTGGGGATGGGAGGATGAGTTGAAAGGTAACTGACATGAGGATAAGGTAAGAATGCAAGAGAACCCCTCTTACCATAATGGAGAGGTCAAACTTGTTACTTTCTGATACTTCTAATGGACACTGCAAGACAACAACAACAACAACAACAACAACAACAACAACAACAATAACAGAGGAGATGAAATGATTAGTTGTATGCAACATCGACTCTAGGATACAAAATGTGGGTAGTAAGTTGTGGTAAAGGGTCATCAATCCCACTTACTCTGAGTATGATGTTGAGTATATGGGTCATGACGTTCTTCTGTTCTCCAAGCCTATGGCTGCCTAGATCTGACTCATGCGTCAGATTGATGAGGATCTTCAAAACAGCCAGCAAACACATCTGACCACTCGACCTACACACATAACAACAGAATGATGACGATGAGAGTTGGAGAATTCACACTGTCAGTGTCATATTCACACATACCTTCACACACACACACACACACACACCAACACCAACACACACACACACACACACACACACTGCATTTAAGGGGGGGAATATGTAGGGCAGTTTCCCTTCCCTCCTAGAAAATTCTTCACCCCCAGAGAGTCTCTAGTAACTATGTGAATGTAACGTGGATCAGCCTACGTACTTTAGCAAGTTTTTGAGTACTACACACGAAGGTCTCCCCTACAACAGCATGTGTGTGCAGTTTACTCTCATTGCTCCCCCTAAAATCAAACCAAGCTATTCTTGCCTCCTACATTAGGTTTCTATACGCAGTTATGCATACACGTACTGTATAGTACCCTCACACACTAACACATGCACACATATTTTAGAGAAAACCCTAGAACATCAGATAACCTGACGATTGAACACACACACACACGTACATTATCAGTGTCTCACCTGAGCACTGGGTTATCCAACCACATATGTCCCACATCCAGAAACCTACAGTACACTCGTAATCAAATTAACAGGCCACACCCACTTGCACCGTACACTTACTGTGCCAGCCTAGACACCAGCACTGAGCCATCAAATATGACCAGGTAGGACTGGTTGGACTTGTTCATCAGCGTCAACTGGAAAACATAACACAACTTTCAACCAGCATAATCGCCGACAATAATTCAGACTTCATCTGACGATAATATTTTGGCTTCATATACATAACCTTAAAAAAAAAAAGAACAACTATTCTTAACAAAAACAACAACAAAAACAACAACAACAACAAACAAACAAAAAAGGTATTTTATAGTACTATTACAAATACATATGTATACACACATGTAATACATACATGATGTCCTTTGATGCTAAAAATATTAAAATTAGGCTCTTGCAAATAAAATAGCGGGTAGACCCACTTTGACTGAAGGTATAGAAGTTGGTAAAGGGTCTATTGGCCAAGGATGATAAATAAAAGGAAATATTTTTTACAGATTAATTTATTGGACAGAATTTCAGGATCACTATAATCTCTGAGGTGGGTGTGGCTACTTACATGTTCAATACTTTTGAGCTGCCTGTCGAGTACGCTAGCTTGCCGGGAAAGTGAGTGAACTATTTCATTGGATAGAGTTTCAGGTCTGCTATAATCTCTGGAAGATAACTCCTCACAACTGGTAATGACTAAACAACAACAACAACAACAACAACAACAACAACAACCTAATGAACATCAGTATTTCCAACTGTGTGGTCCGTACACACCACAATAGTATACTTAATTTATGTGTGAGCTAAGAAAAATTAGACTTTCTCAGCTCTAAGAAGGATATCTTATATGTACACACACACACACACACACACACACACACACACACACACACACAATTACTACAGGTATGGTTCCTTTTATATAAAATAAACAGAAGCTCTCAGGAAATATTTTAGCTGTAGATCTAACAAAGAAAGATTGTAAATTGTTGGTGTACGTTAGCAAATACGACTCAAAACTGGTACAGTGTCACTAAAAGTACCTTTTGTGTTGAGATAAATCTGTGCATACGTAAAATTGTTTTTAAGACTTGTAAAGTATCTGAGCTAGCTTGTTCTCAATCATTGTGCAAATATACACAAGTCCTTTCATATTATACTCCATCTGGTCATAAGTGACAACTATATATATTACTAGAGCTGTGCTTCAGCACAAATAGCGAGCGAGCTAGCCTAGCTTTCAAATGATACATAACTAACTATGAGCCAGAGCCCTTAGCTTAAGTTTGAAATAGAAATCTTCAAACTTGAGCTACATACCCATTCAATGACAATGAGTTCTGTTGGTCCACTGTACCTCTTTTAAGTGAACAAAAGTTCAGGCAATAGTTCTGCTCCAAGACTAGCTTGCTTGTCAAGGCCAACAACTCATCACTGAATGGTCGACAGGTTCGTTACTTTGTTATTATTGAGCGAGCGAGATACTATCAGGAGTGGCCAATAGAAAATATGTTCAATGTATAAATATATGTACATATGGGTTGTACATATGCTCCTTAAACGCACACACGGGCACTTTTTTCTCCTAAAAGCAAGGCTTTCTAGGGTTGTTTCTTCTGACTACAGCTTTAAGAAAGTCTTACTTCAAACTTCAAGTCCAAATTGTGAGATAATTCCAGTGAAAAGCTTGTTTTTCAAGTCACAAAATATTACTGCTACTGGTCACTATGTCATTTAAAACCCTTTACCAGATGTAATATCAAAACCTCACATTTTTTTTGGGCTGCTAAGTGCCGCTGGTTGGTTGTCAAGAGCCACTGGTAGACAGATGGCTTTGAATCTACCACTACTCGGGGGAAGCTGAGGTAAGTATGTAATTCCATATTTGTTGGCTAAAATTACAAAAAATAACTCGGGCATTTTTTTAAATTTTGTAGCTGAGAGTTTGTTCAAGAGTTACTGGTAATTGAGGTAGTCAGAATAGCGGAAGTTTGATACTACAGAAGTTACCAACACCTAACTAGGCAGGCAGGCTCGCTCGCTTGATATTAGTGCACAAGCACACCACTAGTTTATATATTATATATGTATGTATGGATGATATGTATTCCTTGAAGACCACACATGTAAATAAGTCTCCTCACCCATGTTGGCCACACCCACTCTCCTCACCCATGTTGGCTACACCCACTCTCCTCACCCATGTTGGCTACACCCACTCTCCTCACCCATGTTGGCTACACCCACTCTCCTCACCCATGTTGGCTACACCCACTCTCCTCACCCATGTTGGCCACGCCCACTCTCCTCACCCATGTCGACCACACCCACTCTCCTCACCCATCTCCTCACCCAACCAATGTTGGCCATACCCACTCTCCTCACCCATGTTGGCCACGCCCACTCTCCTCACCCATGGTGGCCACGCCCACTCCCCTCACCCATGTTGGCTACACCCACTCTCCTCACCCATGTTGGCCACGCCCACTCTCCTCACCCATGTTGGCCAGGTGGTCCAATGCCCCCCTCGTCCTTAGGTCCTCCCTCAACTTCTGAGGGTCATTCTGAGGAGCCGACAGAGATGTGATAGACTCTCTAGCCAGCTCCGATGGGCTGATCTCATCCGTAGTTACTCTGAAGCCACGCCTCTTCCGGTCTGACTTCCTGTCCTCTTCCTCTTGACTGGAAGTCGGTTGTGACAACGGAACTAAATCATCTTCCTCTTCTTCTTCCTCTGGGGGCGGAGTGTTGATACCCTGAGAGGTGTGGTCAGCAACTTGTTCTAACACTTTCCTACACACACACACACACACACACACACACACACCATACACTAAACACACATGCCCATATTTAAGAAGTAGGAGCTCATTATAATTTTCACACATGTCCTAACAGATCCACCAGACTACACACATCTACACATACATACATACCTGCAGATACACACGATCGATCATAAGCAAATGCATGCACATACACACAGTACACATACACACATAAACACAGTACACATACCTTGCTTGATCGTGAACCTTCTGCCAATCTCTGGCCTCTCTACCCTCCAGCTGGTCTTGATCGCAGGTGGGTGTGGCCAACATGCCTACTAATAGGTTGACTCCACCCTCTCCGAGGTTCGTACACAACTTATCTCTTGTCATCACGTACAACAGAACACTCGCACACATGCACAAACTCTGAAATATAGCACCAGATGATTACTCAATGACCACACCCACACTCCTACTACACCCACACTCCTACTACACCCACACTCCTACTACACCCACACTCCTACTACACCCACAATCCTACTACACCCACACTCTTACTACACCCACACTCCTACTACACCCACACTCCTACTACACCCTCTAGTCTTTACTCTCGCTCAATTTTCTGCCACACCCATTCCACTTCTAATGTCACAGGCGAGCCACTCCCATTATCACATGTTTGTAACCACACCCCTTGCCCCACCCACTACACCCGCTCACCTGGATGTCCAGTGTGTCCTGCAGTACAGCTATTATCTTTTCAGTGAAGTCGTGGGCACGCACTTGCCGACTGAAATCAGAGTCCAGGAACTGGGAGGCCAGGTTGCACGTGCTACAAATGTCACATAAAAGAGGCATATATTGCAATAATGACTGCATACCACAGTGTACCAGATACCAGACATCAACAATGTATAATCTCTCTTTCCCAGGGCTTTACAATGAAGAAGAGAAAGGCAGTTTCTGGGGAGAGGCCGAGCATGCTATTATGACTAGGCCTGGGGCAATTAAGCTGGCATAATATAGGGCAGAATACATACAGAGTTCATACAGGATTTTTTCTGGGGGGGGGGGGAGAAGGCTACATGCTTTTGACCACACCCACTTTTGCTGAAACCACACCCATTTGATTAAAAAATCGTCTCGGGTCTAGAATTAGTGACATCAATCTTGGAAGACTAATGCGTATTGCAATTGAAGGACCTCAATTAACTGAAGTGAACTTTCACCAAATATTAGATACTAGCAAGTACCCCGCCACATAGTGGCGCTTGACTTATTGCAAAGTAAGAATGCAGTAGCACAAGTTATCCTGCTCAATTATCATTGGTTAAGATAAGGCTGGGCGGTATCACGGTATTTAGTCAGCGGTATGATATCCTAGCGCTACGGTATGGTTATCGGCTGGCTCCAAAGCATACCGAAGTATCGTTATCTAATTTACCACGCACGGTTATTACGGTATGACCGGTAAGTATCGTCACAATTTTTTTTCTTCACGTGGCTAGTTCGTATAGAAAAGAGAACAGCTAGTTTGTGCAAGTCAATGGCGTCTACTACAGGAGGAGAAGCCGTCGTTAGAAAACTCAACACTACGAGTGAAATTTGGGAGTACTTCGGCGTACACGGTGACAAAGACGGTAACCCTTTAAACGACGGAATCACTGTGTGCAAAGTCTGCCGGTCCGATGTTGCTGCTAAATCGGGTAACACTTCTAACCTCATTAGCCATCTCCGAAACAAGCATCCAGTTTCCTATTCTCGGACGACTTTTGTTAATAAAGCGAGCAAGTCAGCGAAGGCTACTAGCGGCCGTCAGACCTTACTCGCGGGCTCATTCTCCCAAGGACCACCCTACGACCGTAAAAGTAAGAAGTGGAGTGAGCTAACGAAAATGGTGACTTACTGTATCGCGAAGGATAGTTTGCCTCTAAGGATTGTAGAAAAAGATGGATTTAAAAGGATGTTAAAAGAATTTGATTCTAGGTACCAACTACCAAGTCGAAACTACATTTCAAGAGTTAGTGTTCCAGGGTTGTACATGGAAACTGTACAGAGAGTGAAGGAGAAACTCAGTTCTGCTAGTTACTTTGCTTCCACTACAGACATGTGGTCAAGCATAGTTGGGCTCAGGCCCTACATGAGTTACACAATTCATTTTATTGATGAAGAATGGAACCTCCAGTCTATTTCACTTGGCACACACTACCTTCCGGAAGATCACACTGCCACCATATTGGGAGAAGCAATGGAGTCAGTATTGCAGGAGTGGGATTTGAAGGCCGAGCATCAAGTTGCAATCACAACTGACAACGGAGCTAACATTGTAGCAGCTGCAGCCCAGTTATCTTGGACTCGAGTCTCCTGTTTCGGACATAATCTCCATCTTGGTGTAACCAAGGCTATTGACCGAGAGAGTCGCTGTTCCCGGGCACTTGGTCTGGCCCACAAGATTGTAAGTTCATTTTCAATGAGCTGGAAACGGCGTAGGGAACTGGAGAAAGCACAGAGGAGTCTGAGCATTCATGAACACTCCCTCATATCAGACTGCAAGACAAGGTGGGGATCTACTCAAAAAATGCTTGAACGACTAGTCGAGCAAGAACCAGCCATTCGCGTTGTCCTGGCTAGTGACAGGAAGGTATCTCACTTGATACCAACATGGCAGGACATGGAAGTGTGGAAGTCCATCAATGAAGCTTTGGCTCCTCTGGCTGATTTTACAGATGTAATGTCAGGTAATGGTGCACTGGATTTTTTTTTTTTAAATATATATATATATATATATATATATAATAATAATAATAATTGTATTTATACATATAGGTGAAAAGTATGTGACTTCTTCAGCATTCGTTCCAATTCTCAAGCTTCTGTCAGAGGATGTGCTGAAAGAGAAGGAGGAGGATGCAACGTTAACAAACAACTTGCGTTCATCCATCTTAACTGACCTGTTGCAGAGAAATCTACAGCCACAAGTGGTAGAGCTTTTGCAAGTGTCATCTTTCACTGATCCAAGGTTCAGGTGCAAGTATCTGGATGACGATGAGGCAGAGAATGTGATCTCACTCGTTCGACTTGATTGTGTAGAGGTGCTGTTACGGTCTAGTGATGCCAGTGAATCTAGTTCAACTCCAAGTGCAGCCAGTTCTAGTACTGCTTCCACTCTACAGCCACCAGCAAAAAAACGACGCACTTTAGGGAGTTTGTTCAAGAGTGGTGATGCCAACAAAGCTGCTGCTGTTGTATTGTCACCTGAAGAAAAGGCGAATAACGAAATTGAAAAATACAGAGCAGAGGAGTTGTTGGATCCAGATGATGACCCACTTAAGTGGTGGAAATTAAATGGGAGGAAGTACCCATTACTCTCTGAAGTCGCAAAAAAGTACCTTGCTATTCCTGCAACCAGTTCTCCATCAGAGAGATTGTTTAGTAGTGCTGGGAATATAGTGACACCATTGCGCAACAGTTTGGATCCTATGAAAGTGCATATGTTGACCTTTTTAGCTACAAATGCTGAACTGCCGAAATGAACTATTATATTGAATTAATGTATTATTATATTTTTTTGTCTGAATTTGAAATTTTGATGATATTTAGTCATATCGAGGTATTTCAAGACATAAATATCGTGATATTAAAAATCCAATATCGCCCAGCCTTAGGTTAAGATTACATAAGTTTCCCTCTCCTGCTCTCTTTTTTCTGAGCTTTTCTTATATCCCATCACTCCTATCTTCAGCTTTTCTTTTTGAGTCATGGCACCCCCTTTTCCTTTTCTATCTCTCCTGCATTTCTGTCCTACTTTGAGAAACTTTTGTCTTCTATTTTGCACTTCAGCCTTCCTTTTGAAAACGAACCCCCGCCTTTACTCGTCTATTCCACCTGCTTTTTAGTTATAATTAATCGCTCGCCTTTTTGCCTTCCATTTTAAACCTACACCGCCTTACCTCGCCGATTCCATCCGCTATTCAGTTTCAATTAATCTCCTTTTACCTTCTCTTCCATACTTTCGCCTTCCTTTTTGATACCTACGCCGCCTTCCATCGTCTTTATTGCACCCGCTTTTTTAGAAATAACCGGCTCGTTCTACAGAATGTGACGACACTGTACCTACGGTAAAGAGACGATGCTTTACCAAACCATACCAAGCTCATGAATTATTCATGAATACACACACCGTCGTTGGTCGTCATCGTCATTACTGACACACAAGCATATTATTATATAGATATACAGACAACAAACTCACAGAATACCATTATAAATCATAACCACAGAATACCATTAAGTAGTAAATATTATTAATTTATTTCGGAGGGGGAATCCCAGGGCGCCCCTACCTCTGTATGAAACCCTGACATAGGTGTAATGCATCAAGCATAATGCCAGGGTTATAGGTGGTCTTCAGGATTTTTTTCTTTTCTTTTCTTTTTTTAATTTGAAGTGCAAAGAATGCCATTCACACTATTAATAGCTGCATAGATGGCCTCAGTTGCTGGCGTAGAGGTTGGTTGAATAGTTGCCTAAACCTGCACATTGTATGAGAGAAGAGAGAGACAGGCACATGCTGAAAGCACATGTCATTTAGACTCTGTGGTAGTTAGTGTCAGTACGTAGTGTATGACTAAGTTGCCGAGTCTGTGGATCAACGCAGCTCACTAGAAGGTCATCCAGCCATTACGCTTCAGTTATAACAGGCGCTAATTCAAGCTATAAACAGATTTCGCCTATCTCTCTCTGAGTACATTTTCTCTGAACAATTTTATTATCTCAAGTTCATAATTATGACTTTTTGTAATAATTTTTGAGTGTGTAATTGGACATAATACGTAAATTTCAAAGAATAATAGGTGAAAAAAAAATATGTAATTGACGCAGGCCTTAGGACAGCCAAAAAACAACAAAAAACAACAAACAAAAAACAGCTCAGTGGGTGCACACTCACTCACATCCACCCCCTCCCTGCCCTAAACACGCGTGTGCGCGTGCACGCACACACACACACACGCACACTTACCTGAGGCATCTGGTGTGGACTGGTCTACAAGGCTTCATGCTGTCCAGAAGATAGTGGATCTCCTCAAAGAACTGTCTGGTCTCTCCAGACTCCATACTGTGGGCGGGGCCAATGGACAACAACGGAGAAGCCGTCTGTAAGATAGACACAAGAACACGTAGCAGGTGGTTGTAGAATTAATGTGACCAGGGATTGATACAGAAATTCCACTAGAGGGGAATATCAGCGCTAGAGGGTGGGGCTAGATGTTTACAAATGCAGCAATTTACACAAAGTAAATTTAAAGAGCAAATTACCTCAGAAATCCTGTACTGCAGTATGATAGGATAATTGTATACTCTAGGAAGCTTCATTTGTGGGAGGGGAAAAACAGGGACAACTTAGCTTACGGGGGGGGGGGGGGGGGGGGGGGGGGGGGGGGGGGGGGGGGGAAGGGAAAGTCCAGTGTTCTCTCCCCCCACCACACTTAAAGTCAGTAGCAAACACTGGTGACAAATTCTATCTAAAAACTGTGAGCTAGTCCCCTAGGTAAGGTAGGGTACGTAGTAGTCATGCAAATATTGCTGCCATAATAATAATAATAATATGACAATACCCAAGCTTAGCCTCTACTCTATACCCACCTTCATAACTAAGTAACAATTATCTCCAATAGTATAACAAATGTCTCATAATTGTCACAGGATAATTAGAATGCCCCCAGGTCAACTGAACCAAGTACAGATTCACTATAAGCCTCCCACTCACCTTAATGATCTCGGGACCTCTTCTGGGTCTTCTCGGCCACGTAAGAGACTTCTTCAACCGTGGCACGCCTCCTTCACCGCCATTACTCGGCCCTGGACCTTGTCTAGTAGTGTAGGCGTATCGTCTGGCCTTGCCACGCCCTCCTTCAGAGGTACACTTCTTCAGCTTGCCCACCCTGGGCTCAGTCAAGCTCACGTCTGGAGACAGTCTACTACCGACATCCTCTTCCTTGTGCTCTTCATAACCATCCAGCATGGTGTCAATTTCTTGCAGCATGTCACAGTCTATATCCTCGCTGCCTTTCCTCACAGCCACAGGTCTTGTTTGCGAGTAATCAGCTCTACGAGTGCCTTCCACTGATTCTTGTGTATTCGATCTTGGAGCATCTCTTAACTGTGAGCTTGCTGCTTGTGGAACAGTTCTGATTGGTGAATTGGATTCTTCAGCAAAGTCAAATGCATACGGGTCCACAGAATCGGTCGGTTCCTTCTCCTCCGTTTCAACAAGCCACACTCTCTTTCTCTTGCCAACTCTCGGATTGACACCCATGCTTGACCACGCCCCATTTAGCAGAGCATCATCGTTACGTCCTCTGGAATCTGCATCGTCATTGACTTCAATTGAACCCTCTTGACTACACCCCTCTGTGACTTGATGTCCGATTGCTGGTAATTGAGCTATTGATGGAGAATTAGACGTCAGTGTGGTAGACTTCCCTCGCCGAGAAGCTTTCTTCCTCTCTGTAACGGTTTTCTCAGCTTGTGTTACCGAAGATTTCCCTGATTTCCCAGCAGTTGCAGCGGACGATGGCTTCACTAGTCCAGGAAGCTCTGCCTGGCTAGTCGTGTTAGTAATATCACCTGAGGCGGTTGAACCTTCCAGCCACTTGTCCTTCAGACTTTTCCTTATTGACACTGTTTTCCGTTCCTGGACTCCCGTCGTGGACTTGAGCTCCACTCTGTTGGCTTTGGAGAGTCTCTTCTTTGAGCTGCTTTCCAGATTAGATTCTGAAATAAATTCAGCTGGATTAGTGGTCCTAGTGTGCATGTTGCTGTCACAGGATGTAATGAAAATATCTTCAGATATAGTGTTGGAACCGGTATTTCCAAATCCAGGATCTGGAATAGAGTTGCTATGTCTGGGATCTAGTTTCAGCAGTTCGGCTTTGGAATCTGGCAAATTGGGTTGCACAGAACCAATCAAGTCAGTAAGCAATGGCTTCTCCTTCAGATCAGAGTCTCCTGACTTACAATGATTGTTACCATGGTTACCATTGCCTGGGCGACCACCTACTCCTTTCCGATTCACACCAGCTCCCATCTTGTCACCCAATTCAGTATCCCCAACTACCTTCATCCGTCGCTTTTGCAACTTATCCTTGCTGTCCTCTGCCACACCTTTTCCGCCCATCACCATAGCAACCTTTCCTCCCCCACCCTTCACTTCTAATTCTCCTTTCTTGTTAAGCTTGTCCAGTCTTCCTCCTCCAATTAGATTAACCTTTCTCTTCCCCAAATTTCTGACGGTATTGTATTTCCGAGTGTTGCGCCCAGAGGCAGCAACATTGGCTCTCACCGTAGCTCGATTGGAGACTGGAGACCCTTTACCTTCTGATCCCACACTCCCGTCACTGTCTTCAAAATCAAAGTCAAACACTTTCAGACTTGCGGCTTTCGTTCGATGCTTCTTTCCTTCTTTGCTCACCACGGCGCTAGTCCTACTGGGGGCGTCTCCTTCAGCAATGACTGTAGTGGCCGGTGCAAAGTTGGACTCAAACACTTCCTCTGTGTCCATTTCTAGGTCAGGGTCCGTTTCCATGGACACTAGCATGTCTTGATTGGGATGTGAAGATGGCTTCACTGGACTGGGGCTACATGTATTGACACAATACCATAGCAACTCATACAAACTATCTGTCTCTGGTTACTTCATAAATCACATTGTGCTGACTCAGCAGTCTTACTGGTGTCCCAGTCATTCAGTCAAAGCATTGTAAACCCAGCAAACAGTATAAAAGTCAACTTTCTTAACTTGATTTTTATACAGCATTATTTCAGTTTCCAGGTACTAAAATTAGGGCTAGGAGGGGTCAGACTACTGTTTTAAGATTTTAGAAAAATGCTAGTAATGAAGGAATTTTTGTGAGGAAAGGCTTTTCCCACGAGGTTAACTAATGCCCTTCCTCCTCCCACCACACACACCAGCACCCCCCCCCCCCCCCACCCCCAACCAGCACTCCCTCCCCCAACACACACACACCAGCAACCCTCCCCAACCACACAAACACCAGCATCCTCCACCAAACACCACCACACAGCCTCCTCCCCCCAAAACACACACACACCAGCAGCCCTTCCCCCCAACACAAAAACACACCAGCATCCCTCCAACCAAAAACCAAAACAAAAGAAAGCCGTAAAAAAACAAAAAAAAACAACAGCAGAAGTAAAAAAAAACACAAACACACACCAGAATCAAGCACAAAAAAAAAAACAAACAGCATAACTGCCCCCAAAAAAAAAAAAACAACAGAATCAATAAAAAAAAAAAAAACACAATAAAAAGCAGCCCTCAAACAACTCCCCAACACAAACACACACCAGCATCACTACCCCCACAAAACAACAACAAGCATACCTCCCCAACAAAAAACCCACACACCCGCATCCTTACAAAAAACAAACACAACAACCAGCATCCCTCCCCCCAAAAACAAACACCAGCATCCTCCCCCCAAACCACACACACACCAGCACCTTCCCCCCACACACACACACACCAGCATCCTTCCCCCAACACACACACACACCAGCATCCCTCCCCCCAACACACACACACCAGCATCCCTCCCCTCCCCACCTCTACATGCAGCTCTGCAACAGGTGCAGAGACTCAACAGGAGTTCCATTATGAAGAGTTGTCTCACTACAACTACCGGTCACAAACAAACCACATGGACGAGATCAACATAACGTGATGATTTATAGCTGACGTCTGCCCACACAACCGCCCTCTCAGCTACCAACACACTAACTCACCAGAATGGGGAACACTTGTACACAGCTCCTCTGTAGCTAATCTTATCATCCGACCGCAGATCTTTCTTCTTCTGCTTCTTGACTCCCACTTTACCAGATGGTCTGTCCTGGCTCGTCCAGGTGGTGTTAACACCTCCAGCTGGTAGGGGAGGAGCTTCAACATCCGCCACCTCGTTCCCTACTACTTCGTCAAACAGCTCGCTAGACTTTGACCTCGGCCTCTGGCAGGGAACTCGAGGTGCCATGCCCCTCTTTGCATGAAAGTAACACTTCCTGGAAGCTGACATCTAAAGGCACACAGTCAGCATAAATAATTATAATGAATGCTTAGTCTGGTATCAAACAAATACATACACAAACACATAAACACACACATACACATGCTCATGCCTACCCGTGATCCACATTTGGTTTGCCCCACTTTCAAGGGTGTCTAATTGACATTACAAATTTCAGAATATTTTTAAAATATGTACTATAGGCATGGGTTGTCTGAAACAATGTGGGAGGAAAAGGTGGGGGGAGGGGGGGAGAGGGGTCATGTGGGAGTGAGAAGCTGTTTGTGCAGCTGAGTATGGCCAACTCTAGAATGTCTTAAGTATGCACCATGAGAGATAGAGAGAAGTACTTGGTAGAGAAGTACTCGGTAAAGGGGGGAGGAGTTAGTTGAGGGGGTGGGAGGTTGACTGATTCGGAGTTAGGTAGGTATAACAGTCCATTGCACCCACCCACCTCCATCATTCCCTGCCTTATCATAGGCCTGATCTCATCACATGTACACAAGATTAAACCACAACATTAAACGACAGCATAATTTCCAAGCTACATTACACCAACACTGCACAAACAATTGTTCAGTACTGATGGTTAAATAAATAAATATATATATATATATATATACCAAAAACGAAGAGTGCTTAGAAAAATGATCATTCTCCCTGGCCAATTAGCATTCCACATTCATACCAATACTTTAGCACTATAGAACAAATTCACACTATGACTCTCGACTCTCGAGGAATTTGTCCAACCTTGTACAATGACCTTTACCCACTAGAGATAAACTCAGCCTAAAGGCTCACTCTGGACCAGTGCATGCATGTATGGAGCCTTGAGGAGCACAATGGGCAATATGAAGGTAGAATAATTCCCTCTAGCCTTTATCCCCTATAGCAAGAATTCTAACTTGCCACTAATTAGTAGCTAATATATCAACACTTAGCTATGAGTAACATGATCAGTTTAAATGGATTAACAAGCCCAGTCAAGTTAATCACACAAAATCTCACTCCATTTATACATTAAGTGTCTTTCTCCTTGCCACCACCACCAGCTTCAAACAGGAAAAATTATCTCCAGTACATTTTCACAAATACAATACCAGTGTGCATTTATTAGAACCTTATTAAATACCATATTTATTAAACAGTCATCATGATTATCATCAAGCTACGTTTACATTGCCTTTTTGCTAACAAAAGCCCAACAGAGGAAACTACTAGATTACTGTGAATTATTTATTCGTGTGTATTTTAAACCGTACCTTTGATAAGCTTCCCTTTTGACTTCAAGCATATATCTTGATAGAGGGCTCTAGAAAATCTTTAGAAATGCCCCGAATACCACTCTCAACAGGACATAGGTTTGAAAAGCGATAGTAAGTAAAAAAAATACTGGAATAGTACCCTCTGGCGATCTTTCCCCACTTCTTGTTTACACACTTTCCCGCGTGCCGACTCGTACCAATATGAACACTAAGCCACACCTACCTTCTAAAGTTAAGCCACACCCATTTAACAGTAGCCATAGAAACGGTTAACGGAAAGTGCTCCGATTGGCCACGGTTCGAGTTAGTGAGGTGCGCTGCCCTACGCTGGGAGTTACCTAGTGTGGTGTGGAGAGACGGTGAGCGGAAATGGCGAAAACAGACATGGAAAAGCTTGGGGTTTTCAGCCAGCCTGGTTATGTTTCCATTGGGGATAAGTACAGGAGCACATACATGAGTAAGTAGATTCCGTTAATTGTGGCTATACTTTAACCCTTTCACCGCCAAGTTTACATGGGACTTGTATTCACAATAGACCAAATTTAGTTAACACCCATGGCATCTATAAATTATGATATTTATTCTTTAATAGCTAAATTCAATCAGTATTATTTATAAACTGTTCTTCTTTTAAATAAAAACTTACTAAAATATCCTTGCTGTTCTACTAGTAACTACTCATCATCTGTACTCATATCATCTAAAATTGAACGGTCTGCCACAGTATCTGAAAGATAGTCAAGAGAATCTCTTGATAATAATTGCTGGCCCATGAAAGCAGTAACTTCTTCTGTTTCTCCATTTTGTTCACCTTCACTGGAGCTACCTACTAGGCCGAATACATCGTCACTATCGTCACTATCCAGGACACACGCCAGGACCTCGTCTCGCGATAGCCTCGCCATTTCTTTACTCAAACTACTTTGAACTTTCAGGAAGTATTACCCTTAGTTACCGTTGACGTAATTATTCTATATTAAGAACAGTACTAAAATAGTCATTTCTAAAGCTTTTAAGCTTTGTTGTGTGTCGATAGCATGAACGGTTGATTTTTTATACTTTTTTTAAACACGGCCGTACTGCTGAGCGCCATATGGCACTTATGGCGGTGAAAGGGTTAATAACAAGCAAGCCACTTGTTAAACTGTTGCAGCTACGATGCATAATTTTATCTGATTTATTTAGCAGAGTATTCTTTGTGTATTTAGGGCCTTTTAATGAAAAAGCTGGAAAAGGGAAGCAGTTTCTAATCGATTCAACTAAAACAAAGACAGCTTTTCAAGATGGATACTTTGGTGATAAGTTTATGCGAGTTATGGAAGTAAGTCATTATGATCAATAATATTTCTGTATAGGTAATAGGTGAGCGAGTAAAGTGAACAAGGCATTGTGAAATTGGGTATATAGCTATGTCTGAATATTACTGGCTCAGGTGGGGTCACAATTTCTCTCTAAAAATACAGTTTTTTTAGATTACCAAGGGTTTCCTTCAGCAGTAATGGAGTCTAAGTTTTGTGCTATACTTGTTTGATTTTTTCTTGTTTTACAAAGGTTGAGGCAAGTGGTCTCACAAATAAATTTCCCCCCAAAAACAATTGGCCTAACTGCGAGTCTGCTATAGAGATGCTAATCTTTTAAGTAGTAAAGAACAACATTGAGGTAGCACAGGAGCTAGCATTGCTACTAGAGCACTAAGAGTGCAAATTCTCAATGCGAGCTATGTTAAAAATTCAATAATTTGCAAACAAAGTATTTATTAGTGAATAAAAAAGTTCTTAAAATTTCAGCTATTACAAATAATGGTTTTGTTATGCTTATAATATTTTGAATATAAATGTTAATATAACTAATGTAGCTGTGTATGCTAGCTATGGCTCAGTGTGGACAACTTCAGTCTTACGGAGTGAGAAAATCAATCTTGACAAGTTGATATGGCTTTTCAGTGGCACCACAATAGCATATAAACGTTCTGACATGCACATTACACAAGAACTTAAGGGCACACTTTATGAAGAGCAAGCATGCTTACATTGATGAAAGAATTACACACCTCCATCAACAAAGATAAACTGACTTAAATAATTGTAATTATTGGCAAAAAAAATTTTCCAGTCACAAAAAGTTCCTGCGAGAAGTCACTATAGCGAGTATTGAAGTCACTTTACCAAAATAAATTTCACCTTTCTTGTAAAAAATTAAGGGCTGACAAAGTATTTGTACTTTTAGAAAAAACCCACATAGCTATTAAGAACTGCAGTGATGATATGAGCTAGGACATTAATCACATAGTTAGTAATACTGGTAGGATGCAGATCTGTTTGTCTCTAGATGTAAAAACCAAATTTTAAGACATTACTTTGTATTGCAAACCAGTCAGACTCGCTCACTATGTGAGTTAAGCACACCACTAGTATATTATAGGAAAGTGTTTGCAAATAACTATATTTAAGTTTTAATGAATTGTTCATTTGCCCAATTTTTTATCTCCAGATGACCACAATAGCAGCTATTTCATGTTATTCATATATTTTTTAATTTATCTTCTTTTCCTCAAGGGTGAAGCTTATTCAGATCCAGTTAAAAGAAGAAGAGAGCAGAGAGTGAAAGAAAATAAACGAAACTTGGCAGGAGTATTTGCTCCCTCTAGCATGCCCAAGAAACCATCTGGAGTAGGTAGCTACTATGGAACTCTAGGAGGGAAAGTAGAAGCCTTTAGTGCTGCCAACAAGCCTAAGCCAAAGTATATTACACCAAAGAAAAACTTTCTGGTCAACCCACCCAAGCAGGGCACTGGATATGGGTGAGTGCTCTCGCAGTAAGTAGCTATACATACATCTAGATAAGCTGAGTGTTAAATTTGAATATTCTTTCTACCTGTTCAACAAGGGATGGGTATAAATTAAATTATTTAAAACTGCTCTGTAAGTTTTTTTTATATATTAAATCCAAGGGGTTAGTATTGTATTTGTTGGTTAATTGTAGCCAACAATTAACAAACATTTTTCGAGCAGTAAATATATATTTTCATATCTTCTCTCTTCTCAGTTATTTGAAAGTTACAATTGGAGGAAGACCCAAGCATGAAAGTGATCCCTATGACAGAGCTCTAGTGCAACACAGAGTAAGCTAGTTGTATGCCTGAATAAATCACAATCTTGTGTGTGTGTATATATATCATATATATATTATTATATATAATATAAATTCAATATTTATGTTTGCAGAAAGAAATGGCAACTTCTAGAAAGCTAATCAGAGGAAATCCTTTTAAACTGAATCCTCATCCGCTAGATCATTTTGTGGAAAATCCGTATCGCACTGACAAGAAATTTCCTCGTTCACCAGAAGCCAAGCCAAAGAAGGATACTCTCAAGCCATTCAGACCGAGCCAGCCAGCAAAACTGGTTAGATAATTGGCATAGTTTCAATACAATAATGTCACTGTGCAATGTGTAAGAATTATTGTTATGAAATGCAAGAAACAAAAACAAACAAACAAAACAACAACAACCAGCAACAGCAATGGTTAAGATTGTAGTTAGCTGACAAATTTCCAGTTATGAGTCAGTGGTTCAAGCAATTTTGAGGTATCTAAATGTAATTTTTAAATTCAAGCATTGTTGTTGAATGACTGAAACTAAATCTACCTGTAGCAAGTATGTCAAAAGTGGTCAGGCCAGGAAAAGATTATAACTTTGTACATACAGAAGTAGTACAGTTAACAAATAGTGATATATCTATGTTGCTACTAATAGATTTCTTGGACTAAGGAGTCAGCTAATGTAAAGTTAATTATGTTCATAATAATTTCACACTCAATTTTATATATATTGTGAATTTCTCTGAAGTAATGATGTGTTTGTTACAGATGGGTGGAAGTAAAGCAGGAACATTTGACCCTTATCCGAAACATTCTGAGGAACCTTACCCGACTGTGGTGAAGAAAACACAAAAGAAGTTTCTAGCTGGAGTTTTCAAACCTTCCCCATTTCCCAAGAGTAGACCTGTTAATTCAGTCATCCAGCAAGGTGTGGAGAGGTGAGTGTCAAAAAAGAATGTTGGAGAAATGACTTATTCATAGCTTTATGTGCATTCATATCTCTCTCATGCCACTGTGATGCATTAATCCACTCTGTTTTAAAGTGTTTAAGACTCTCCTATAGGCTTATAAGCTCTTTAAGGGTGCTGTCACATAGCAACACATGGGTGCTTAGTAGTGCACTCCATCTGAATAGTCTCGCGTTATTTACCACAAAGTCACACCCCGCTTTGCAACAAATTAGTGCCCGTGAAATTCAGCTGCGCCTCACCCACCTTTGCGTGTGTGCGGTTGGGACGGGGCGGAGACAACTTACAATAAAAAAATTCTCACACACAAAAGTAATGGATTCAGAATCTACTCTCCCGCACTGCTCAGGACTGGACAAACGGCTACGATTCAAACTTTGATATGGCTTAGGGCCACAAGGGCTCGACCCTATAATGATGAGACACTTTTTAATATATCGACAATAGTTCATGTGGTAAGGCGAGTATATAGAAAACTAAAATAGAATTCAACAAAAACTTAACGTTATGGCATACACGTAAGGATAAGAAAATGATATACTCCCATCTTTATTCTTGGTAGGTGCTTTCTCTGAGTAGTACTTGCTTGCCGGGAATAATAGAAGTAAGTTTAACATGTCCTAGCAACCATAGCCTATTCTGCAGGCTTTTCGCCCTCAAAGAGTGTGACGGTACCCTTAACCACTTGTCATTATATACTACTTTATAGCATGTCCTACTAAATATGCTACATGTGTACATGTGTCTTATTGAACTTGTACATATCTGTGTCACTTTCAAGTAAAAATATTCGCATGCTTTTTAAGGAGCGGAGAATTAGCTAGATGAAGTTTAGGTTGTATCATGCATACTAAAGTTTGCTGACTAGCAGCCATATGATGTATGGTAATTGATACAGATCACTTGCGTTTTTTATTTTTGTTTTAGAAAAATGAATGTCAACAACTACTTAACTATGAGATCTTCAACATTCTGAAATTTACGAACAGACTTCCTGCCAATCATTGCATAATATGAACATTTGAATGCCTTGTATTAATTATGAAGAAATTAGTCTTAATATACTTTGCTCATCTGCATTTAAAACTTTGTACTTAGCTAATTTCTCTTATAGTTTCTACACCCTAACAAATAAATGAGATGGAAAAGAGTCAACACATTAAAGATATGACATATCTTAGTTATTTTGAAATTGTTGCCACAGAAGGAATATATATCTGCATACAATTGTATACTCAGGAAGTGAACTTTGTGATGTGGATGCTTACTAACAGAATTGTGATGACAAGAGTTAGTACTAGAGAAAAGTTGAATTATGTTCCTGTTAGAGGATAACTGCAGATCAGCTGTAGTGCCTATATATTTCCTGAGTATTTTAATATTTCCTAAACGCTGAATTTCCTGTACACTTTCCTACAACAAATGTCCTTAAGTTGTGCATGACAGGAGTATGGAAAGTTCAGGAAAAGTGTATGGGATAGTTGCAGTGTAGTGAAAGTAAGCCATGGATTTTAATATAATATATATAACTAGCAAGTGCCCCGCAACATATTGGCACTTGACGTATTGCAAAGTAAGAATGCAGTAACACAAGTTATCTTACTCAGTTATTATTCTCCATTGGTTAAGGTTACATAAGTTTCCCTCTCCTACTCTCTTTTTTCTGAACTATCTGAGCTATTCTTGTACCCATCTCTCTTAACTTCAGCTCTTTTTCTTGAGTCATGGAGCCCCCTTTTACTTTGTCTATCTCTCCTGCTTCTGAATTTCTGTCCTGAGAAACTTTTGTCTTTTATTTCGTACTTTAGCCTTTCTTTTGAAAACTAACCCCCGCCTTTACTTGTCGGTTCCACCCGCTTTTTAGTCGCCGATTCCATCCGCTTTTCAGTTATGATTAATCACCTTTTACCTTCTCTTCCGTACTTTTGCCTTCCTTTTTGAAACCTACGCCGCCTTCCATCGTCAATTGCACCCGCTTTTTAGAAGTAACCAGCACATTCTATTCTACTGATTGTGGCGATACTTTACCTACCATAAATGAACGATGCCTTACCGAACCATACCAAGCTCATGAATTATTCATGAATACACACACCGTCGTCGTTACTGACACACAAGCATATTATTATATAGATACTTACTAGTGCTGTGCTTGAGCACAAATGGTGAGCGAGCCTAAAACTACACTATTGTTAGACGGTTGATTTGAACTTCTAACACTCAAGTTACTAAAAAGTACTTTTTACAGATACAGATACTGCTTCTGAGCAGTATCTGTAAGAGTACCTAGCTAGGTCCCATTGTTAACTCTTATCTAATCCTTGGTTTATTTTGATGTCATACACATAATTTCTCATCCATGTCACTCCTCTTTGCTCCATCAACCACTGAATCCCATCTGCGACCGCTGAGAGTATAAGTGATATCAGAGATGAACTGGTACAGGGTCGTATGAGGAGGTTTCTGCCGAGGAGACAAGGCAGATAAATGTCCACATAAGTCCCTTTGGTAGTGATACCAAATGTAGCAGTACTGGGAAATGGTGGCTGATCATAGATCTTTCATCTCCCCAGAACCACAGTATCAATGATGGCATTTCCTCAGAGCTGTCATCACTACACTGTGTGACATTAGATGAGGTGGCAACCCACATCTTGCAGCTGGGAAAGGGGGCATTCTTGGTGAAAGTGGATGTCAAATTATTCTGGGCATGAGGTGGGAAAACAAGACATATCGGGACAGAACACTGCTATTTGGGCTGACGTCAGCCCATGCACAGACCACCTCTGGCCTCTCCCGAGCTGACGCTAGATAGTTAGTGTAGACTTTTAGGCTTCTTTTGAGCTTATGGAAGCCTATCTTGAACCCGTGCCTAATGCCTCGCAGGAGTAAATCCCTAAACTCTTTGTCCTGGTGGCCATCCATCAACCTTACCCAACCTTACCCATGTATCTGCATTCATGGGAGACACTGTGCATTCGAGATGCTTAGTACAGCTTGTTTCATATAATTTCCATAAGTTCCACAAAATTTCACACCCAGGGATAGAAGGGAACCCTAATTCTTGTACTTTCTAACTTACCTCTTGGTTGCTCTACAGTTTTTTTCCCTTTTGGCTAGTGGCTATTGCTCCCTGAAGGGCAGCTTGGAGTTTGACCAGAATGCCATCAATAATGGTGAATCATTATCACCATTATTGATGAGCCAACAGGTGGGATCAAGTTACAACATGTGACCAGGGAGCACGTGCCAGGCATGTACCATCAACAACCAGCAGACTGGTAAAAGCAAGACAGCTGAAACCCCTTCTTCAGCCCCTCTGAGTAGCCTACAACAGTCCTACATACAGCCTACTGGCTGCCTAACAAACTGCCTATAGCTGCCTCATGCAGAATCACTGAAGGGGTTATTTCAGGCAGCTATAGGCAGTTTGTTGGGCAGCCAGTAGGCTGTATGTAGGACAGTTGTAGGTTACTCAGAGGGGCTGAAGAAGGGGTTTCAGCTGTCTTGCTTTTACCAGTCTGCTGGTTGTTGATGGTACATGCCTGGCACGTGCTCCCTGGTCACATGCTGTAACTTGATCCCACCTGTTGGCTCTCTCATTAAGTTAATCGTTTCTGTAAAAAATTGTACGCTCATCGGTGCATGTGATTATGAAATGACAAGTAAATCCAAAATACAAAGCAAAACAAAATACAACTGCAAAAGGAACTTAAATCATCCTCTAGTCTGAGTCTCTCTTCTCTCAAGGTAGAAAAGTTCAATGTCTTGAGATCCGCTACTGACAGAGTGAATGAATGAATAAAATAGATTACACTAGGAGTGTTCCTTGTGTTTTCGCTCTGCTGATTCACTCTCTTTATGTGTCCTAACATTTTACAGCAATGACAGATGCTTCATCAGCAAGGAATTTTCACTCTTAGCAACATCTTGAGTATCCTTTCCTCATGCAAAGTTTTCCAGTAACTAGCATTTATAATTAGCAGTAATTTTTAAGATTGCATGTACAACTCTGGTAAGTTAGCCAACTAGTTCCTCCTCAGAAATGAAGTTAAAAATAGACTACCCATCAAAATCCCAATAAAACCATGTGTAATTAGTCAAATCAGACAAGATAAAGTTGTCCATAACCAGCTAGCAATGGAAAGACAAAAATGAAAGAGGTACAATACATTATAAACTAATCAGCTATTACCAATTTGATAGTAAAGATGAGGAATTATACAAGGAACTTCCAGCATAATAACATGTTCTAATTCAGCACATAACCAGAGTAAACATTTCACACGAAGTAATTTTCTTGGTATTTGTATACACATGCTACAGCAGCTATAGGAAATATGTGTATAGGAAAATCTGCGTGTTAATTTATGCTCTTCACTAATACATAAATGTCCAAATTATTCACATATTTATTAAAGTTCATACAAATTTTGACCTAAATATAATATTTGCCCCTCCGTCATTGGTGCAAGATCCACCCCTGCTGTAAATGCCTTTTCTTCAAAAAGTGTATTCTATGTGTTTGCGTAAGACGCATATCTGTCAGGCAATGGGTTCAAGTACTTAGTGCTTGTGCTTATAAGCACTTCAATAGTTTCAAATTTAATCTTGTTATACCTAATGGTTGACATCAGTTTTTAAATGATTTATCATTCAGCCTACACCAGGCTAAGAGACATGCGCAAATATTTCATAGAGGTGAAGAGCTAATGTGCAATTTATATCTTTTTATTATCACGTTCATTGAAAGTACTAAGTGCTTAAAAAGTGCTTATCAAGGCTTAAATAAGCACAAGCACAAGTGAATAATTTGAAAATGTGCTTGAAAGCACCATCAAGCACTTTAACCGAAGTGCTTGAAGTACTTGTAGTTTGTACTGCGGTTTGAAATTGTATTTGAAAGCACTGGGTGCTAGCATTAAGCCTAATGCTTTAAAAAGTGCTTAATACTGAAGCACATTTAAAAATTGTACTTATGCTTCAAATACTGCAAGATGTGCTTAAACCAATCTCTGGTATCAGGAGGTCATAATGTGCCCTATTAATTGTTACTGCCCATGGACTTCATTGGTTTGCTGAAAAACCATCAGTATTCCTCACTTTGTAAGTCTAAAGTAGTCCATATCAAGCCTCTTTAGAAGAACTTCTCACCAGTTTGCATTTTCCATCTGCTGCACATTATCTGCGCGTAAGAGACATATAGTTGAAACTGATGAGATGAACTGAACAGCACCCGAAAAAAACTCCGCAAACTTCACAAAAACTAAACTTCTTACTTGCAATAATTACGGAAATAATGTGCACCTTTGTATCCGCCCATTTTTCACGTGCAATGTTGACGTTTGCGCCCGTAATTGCCTTAGATTCGCATGACTAAATTGTTTCAGTTTTGTACTAAATGCATTCCTCATTTACCGCTCTTGCGGTGTGCCAACTCAATTTTCTATTTAATGCTGTACAGCAATAGAGAAAGTTGCTGATTTGGGACAGTTCAGTTCCCCCAATTATGATTTGCTGTTCACCCTCTGTAGTAGGAGAGGCAACAAAGTTGATGGTACATATTACTATTGAAAGAACAAGTATTTCTCATCAGTGGATTGTTGCTAGCTATCACTGAATTGTACTATAATTTAAATAAATCATCATTCATTTTTGATATGTCATAATGTTTTTTAATATCGGAACAAATAAACAACAGAACAAAGATTGAAAAAATTGTCCAAAAAAATTTCTGATACTTGCCCCAAATTTGAATACTTGTGAAAACTCTAAATAAACAATAAAACCATGCAGTTCAACTTTCAGGAAGAAGATATTTGTTACTGACATAACAGCTGAAGCACTAACTGCAGTACAGTTAGTCACCATGACCAGTTCATTGTGAAAATCAAACATTTTTCATTCAATCAAATAATATGCTATGATGTTAGAATTAACTACAACAATTACTTCAATGGAACTACAAAGACTTCCATATTAAAGTAATACATATAACCTTGTTTGAAGTTGTATATTGTAGTAATATCCTTGTTTGAAGTTGTATTATAGTAATATAACCTTGTTTGAAGTTTTATATTTTGATAGTCTCATTTAACTATTTCATTTTCAATAATGAACTAAAATTATTATAAAAGAATGTACGAGGAAATAGGTACAAATGCTTTATACTTTACTTTTATTACTGGAGACATGGCTGGCTTCACCTTGTTTGATTTGACTAACTACTCTTGGTTGGATTGGGAAAATATCTCTTACTGGACTTATGATCCCTGCTTCAATCGTAGTGATGTCACTGATTGGTACTGGAGTGCTTATCATTTCTTAGATTCCAGTTATAATGCCACCATTACGGCTATGGTTGTGTGCCAATTTCTAATATCAATTATTGGAACACTATGGAATTTACTGATCTTGGCTTTAATTTTGATGAAACAGATGTTCAATGATCCCACCTACATTTTTATAATGAATCTTGTGATTGCAGATTTATTATTGTGTGGACTAGTTTTGCCTTTCAATATACAATCCTCTTTAAATCGTGAGTTTTCCCTGGGGCAGTCAGATTATGCTCGCTGTCAGTCATGTCAGACTATTGGAGCATTACTCGTCGTTTGTATTTTTGTTTCATACTTTACTCTGGCACTCCTGGCTTTGGATAGACTTGTCTACATCAAGTGGCCCTTTAAGTACAGTCGCTATGTGTCTGTTAAACTAGCCATAGTGCTAATCATTGTTGTAGTGTGGATATTGAATGCAGTACTGGCAGCATTGCCTGCAATGGGATTTGGAGATATTAATATAAATGGACTGAGCTTTTGCTCTCCTGTGTTTCATTTTGATGATCATTTGCCAGATAGTACACATTATTTCATATTGCTAGTCTTAATTGGATTACTTCCATTTGCTCTATCTCTGGCAGCTAACATATGGATTATATGTTTTGCTTACAAAATGGCTAAAAAAAATCGTCGCGCTCGACCAAATGTAATCCAAAATTCTGACTTAAGCAATACTGTAATGTCACGGAGTCTTAAAGAGAGAATTCGTCTTGCCACACTATCGGGAGCCTTTTTAATAATAAACACAGTGCTTCTGCTTCCCTTTGTAATAGTAGCAGCAATGTTGGGTTCACTAGGAACCACAGATATATCAATAGCAGCCATTGCAGTTTTATACTTAAGTTTTGTCATTCAGTCAGTAATCCATCCCATTCTGGAGACCTGTATACTAGGCAAAGCCACAAAGATGATGTACAAGTCACTTTGTTCCTGTGTCAAGAAGTGGAAAGATAATACATCTAGAGATTAAACCATAATGATGTATAAGGAATTTCTGTCAAGCAAACTTTTTTTTAACTTAAACTGAACTTCTAGTGTTTTTTTTTGTATTGTTTCATATGCATAATTGCCATCATTAGCTCGCGCAGTTTTTAATTCATAAAGATTAAATTTGCTACCAAATAGACACAAATTCAGTTTACAGAGTTAGCTTTGTTTGTTTCTAGTTTTGACATGATCATCGTACTTTGCTTTAGCTATGTAATAGAGTTCATGGACTTATAACTTCCATATTATCTATATATGTAGTGCTTTCTATTTCACAAATGTTTTTTAAATAACCAACTTACCTAATGCTGGAGTTATGTAACAGCAATGCTAGATATATAACTTCAAATAATAGAAGATATAGTGCTTCTATTTCCTTTGTGTGAGGAATCATAGTTATGCTTTTATTTTCAACTCTTAATTGCATCGCCACATTTTATATAATATAAGGCTTTTGGAAAGTAGCTATATCACTCTCAAATGAGCTCTTTAAATTTTTATTTAGTGCTTAAGTCATAATTTGATCGGTACTTGTGGGAGTATTTCATATTCATTGCTTCAGTGTCTGTTCACAAACTATATGATCAGTTTATGTATTTTCATTAGGCCAAAACTGAAAATTCCTACATGTCCCATACTATAGGAAATGGACCTATCCAACATAGATAGGTGTAGGATAGGCACATTTCCTACAGTGTGGGACATGTAAAACATTTAAAATTTGGCCTAGTGTTTTAGAACACAGTCTATATATGCCAACCTATGAATATTAGAGAATTATTTGTTTCACTAATTCTCCTTTCTTATACATCGAAATGTTTTATGCATTATCTCCACCAGTTAAAGTGTTGTATTAAACCTGAGTCAGTACCTTTTCTCCACTGTCTCTCTTTAGCCTGTGGCATGCATAACAGGAGAAGTAGTAAGTGTGAGGTCGGGGTGAAGGTAGCGTACCCGCTGCCACCAGAGAGTCAGGCAGAGTTTGCTAGTGACGATGTCAGCGTTCCTTATCTAGCGCCCTGGTTAAGGGGACCCAAAGCCTGCCCTTAGGTTGCTTAGCTTATTGGAGCCACGAGGGATCGACATTTACAATCTCTGACTTTGCACAATTCTGAACTGAAGTGTGGGTCAGCCACAGTATATAAAACCATTCCACACTCCAGCTCTCAAAGGTGATTAGCTAATAACTAGTGATGTGCTTGAGCACAAATGGCGAGCGAGCGTCAAGACTATACTATTTTTATATGAATGATTTTGACTTCTAACATTGAAGCTACTGAAAATAAGGTCCAGTTTTTTAATTTCGCATACACGGTAAAGGGATTTCAGTGCCATAGTAACAACTCTCTGCAACTGCTTGAATTGAAGGAAAACAACAACAACAAAACAATACATGTTATTTAAAAGTTTTCTTTGTGATATTCTTTAGCTAAGTAGTGGTTGTAACACAATGCTTTGACACAACTGGACATACACCTACACAGACTTACCTTCGCAGTAGTCTACAATGCAGTATTTTCAGGTAAATACTGTTGCGCACGGCTTATAACCATGCCAAAGAGCGCATTGACTTACCACCGCCACTAACTCGAATAGAAATGGAAGTCCCTTAAGTTTTCAAGTTTTAACTGCACCCGCAAATGAATTCAAAACGGTAAACAATTCAATTTCTAGGGTGATACGGGTACTGATCGATAAACCAGAGAATTCTGTTTAGTGCAATTTGGGACGGGGTTGACAACCGAACTAACACAAAAATGTGGGGGTCAAAGTACAAAAATGCCTTACGTATGTCCATACATATATACAAATAAATAAACAAACATCCCCGATTTTTAATTGTGTTACCCCTGAAAGTGTCTCGCTCGCTACGCTCGCTCGCCAATAAAAGGAATGTTCTGATATGATTATATATGACTAAATACAGAAATTAACAACTTTGCTACATGGTGGTACATACATACACGCATACATACAAATGATAGTGTTAATTACGTGCCACTTCAGCACATGTCATGCTTCAATAGAGGGCGTTCCCACAGTAAGCAACTAGTTATTTTATGGGAAACAAACAGATAACTATATATTGTGGTGGTTTGGGCAGTGAGGATTAGACCAGAGGTAGCTGCCACCAGAGTTGTACTTATAGCTAGCCCAAGCAGTTCAATGCTTCCAAGCTTCCCAAACTCAAAGAGGTTCAATCTTATGTTGTTCAAGAAGTTGGATAAAGGATATGCCAGCATGAGGTACAACTGAAAGGCACATGGCAGGACTGGCCGTATATACCAAACCAGCCTGATCATGCTCAATGATAGGTTAGGTGATACCGGTAAAGGTGATGTCATGGGAATAGGGTGTGTGATAATTAGCTACTACAGAAATATAATTATGAGCTTGTGCTGATAATCTAAGTGTTTGTATGACACAGTTCCTGCTGTGCTGTTGGTGGTGGATTACACCACACCTCCCCCCACTTGGAGGCGGAGCTTCTGGTCTGACTGAAACTGCTGGAACTGGAATACAGTAAACTTCTGCTGCCTGTGCTGCTGTTGAATGTGGGTCTGGCCAGCTCTGTCGGGATAAAGCATCTGCCACATAGTTGGTGCTTCCTTTAATATGGGCGATATTGAAAGCATAATCAGATAGTTTTTCTAGCCATCTGGCCAGCTTGGCAATGGGTGGAATTTGTCCACAGCTTATCAGTGACTTCAGTACGTTTGCCACAAAGACCGTAAACTTTATAAGAGACATTTCCCAATAAAACCACGTGTAATTAGTCAAATCAGACAAGATTAAGTTGTCCATAACCAGCTAGCTATGGAAAGATAAAAATGAAAGTGGTACAATACATTATAAACCAATCAGCTATTACCAATTTGATAATAAAGATGTGGAATTATACAAGGAACTTCCAGCATAATAACATATTATTCTAGACTATAATTACATTCAGCACATAACCAGAGTAAACATTTCACACGAATTAATTTTCTTGGTATTTGTATACACATGCTACAGTAGCTATAGGAAATATGTGTATAGGAAAATCTGCGTGTTAATTTATGCTCTTCACTAATACATAAATGTCCAAATCATTCACATATTTAATAAATTTCATACAAATTTTAACCTAAATATAATATTTGCCCCTCCGTCATTGGCGCAAGATCCACCCCTGCTGTAAATGCCTTTACTTCAAAAAGTGTATTCTATGTGTTTGCGTAAGGTGCATATCTGTCAGGCAATTGGTTCAAGTACTTAGTGCTTGTGCTTATAAGTACTTCAATAGTTTCAAATTTAATGAAAAATCTTGTTATATCTAATGGTTGACATTAGTTTTTAAATGATTTATCATTCAGCCTACACCAGGCTAAGATACACGCGCAAAAATTTCATAGAAGTGAAGAGCTAATGTGCAATTTATATTTTTTATTATCACGTTCATTGAAAGTGCTAAGTGCTTAAAAAGTGCTTATCAAGGACTTTGAATTTATAGGCTTAAATAAGCACAAGCACAAGTGAATAATTTGAAAATGTGCTTGAAAGCACCATCAAGCACTTTAACTGAAGTACCTGAAGGACTTGTAGTTTGTAGTGTGGCATTGGTTTGAAATTGTGTTCGAAAACACTGGGTTCTAGCATTTTATAAGCCTAATGCTTTAAAAAGTGCTTAATACTAAAGCACATTTTAAAGATGTGCTTAAACCAATCTCTGGTATCAGGAGGTCATAATGTTCCCTATTAATTGTTACTGCCCATGGACTTCATTGGTTGCTGAAAAACCATCAGTGATTCCTCACTTTGTAAGACTAAAGTAGTCCATATCAAGCCTCTTTAGAAGAACTTCTCACCAGTTTGCATTTTCCATCTGCTGCACATTATCTGCGCGTAAGAGACATATAGTTGAAACTGATGAGATGAACTGAACAGCACCCGAAAAAAACTCCGCAAACTTCACAAAAACTAAACTTCTTACTTGCAAAAATTACGGAAATAATGTGCACCTTTGTATCCGCCCATTTTTCACGTGCAATGTTGACGTTTGCACCCGTAATTGCCTTAGATTCGCATGACTAAATTGTTTCGGTTTAGTACTAAATGCATTCCTCATTTACCGCTCTTGCGGTCGTGCCAACTCAATTTTCTATTTAATGCTGTACACCAATAGAGAAAGTTGCTGATTTGGGACAGTTCAGTTCCCCCAATTATGATTTGCTGTTCACCCTCTGTAGTAGGAGAGGCAACAAAGTTGATGGTACATATTACTATTGAAAGAACAAGTATTTCTCATCAGTGGATTGTTGCTAGCTATCACTGAATTGTACTATAATTTAAATAAATCATCATTCATTTTTGATATGTCATAATGTTTTTTAATATCGGAACAAATAAACAACAGAACAAAGATTGAAAAAATTGTCCAAAAAAATTTCTGATACTTGCCCCAAATTTGAATACTTGTGAAAACTCTAAATAAACAATAAAACCATGCAGTTCAACTTTCAGGAAGAAGATATTTGTTACTGACATAACAGCTGAAGCACTAACTGCAGTACAGTTAGTCACCATGACCAGTTCATTGTGAAAATCAAACATTTTTCATTCAATCAAATAATATGCTATGATGTTAGAATTAACTACAACAATTACTTCAA
>WLWD01006292.1_pt1 | contig 71478 bp, 49 predicted proteins | sample 6712731 | NCBI WGS metagenome assembly WLWD01 (sample SAMN12718690, study PRJNA576275) | sponge metagenome | isolation source: marine sponge | host: Mycale hentscheli | place: New Zealand: South Island, Marlborough, Capsize Point | collected 2014-11-01
AATCATCGGTTCCGACCTTGTGGGTGTGGCAGCTCAGCCTGGACTAGAGTGGCTCTATATAACTACTCCATACATGAATGTCCAGAAGGAACAATACAAAGAAACATAACTGATCCAAACACTCAACAAGTCATTACTGGATGTATTGATAATAGACCTGGTATTTCTTCTGTTACTGTGCCTATACCAGTGAAGGGTGTTAGTTACTCCACAGTGTGTGGGAGGATACTAGGATGGGGATTTGGAAGCGCATTTGGATGGGGAGTCGCATTTGATTACTTTATCCCTAATTCATATATCGAGTCTGGTGTTTTAGATGGTGTGTCTCTAACACATGGACCACCTGGCAATAGAAGTCACATCTGGTCATTTGTGGCAGCAATTGCTGAGAATATCAACGACACATTATCGAACTGTCCCTGTTCTAACACTAAAATACCATGGCATTACCCGACAAAATGGAAAGTGGGTCAGGACTACTTTTGTGACACTAGTTATGAGTTTGATGGGAGAACAAGACGCCCAGACTATTCTGACTTGTTATGGGATGGCCATGGATGTACACCTAGTAGTTCTTGCTGTTCATTCAATAGTCCACCTTATTTCTGCAAGAAATTAAACTACACTACCAATGAAGACATTGATATGAGGTGGCTTAGCTTTGATCCGTGGATGACAACATTTGCAGAGATTTATATCAAGTAAAAGTCTGAATTTGCAATGCATTGTACAATTGAACACATCATCCTTTATTTTATATTAGTAATCACACTTGTTCTATACTGTATCATTGAAAGTAAAAAAAACTGACAAATTAAAATAATTCTAATAATTAATAACCAACTTACTAGTCAGAGTAATAAAATTAGCACTTATATTAGTGCCACATTTTCTCTTGCAGGTTAAGTAATTAGTTAACTCCATAGGAGATCTCCTCAATCTTCTATTCAATAGATAAAAACTGTAGCTATTTCGAGTAGCTAGCTACCCTACAAGTGTTGATAACTATTTTGAAGAAGTGATTGCTAAAATAATACATTTTTTGCAGCAATTTTAGCTAGCTAAAAAATTATTGTAACTATTCTTGTATTTAACAAAGGAAATGCCAGTTAAGAGACAGTAAAGCTGGAACCAAATAGTACTACTGACTGGACATAAAAATGTATTATTAAATGATTGAATGCATTAAAATTAATAATAAAATAACTACAAATGATCGGTGGGTAAAAAGTCATTAAGAAATTAAGTGAATAAATAGTATTGATTGGTTAAAAGGTTTAATAAATGACACATGTAGCTATGGTGATAAAAGAATGAAACGTACAAATGGTAAATAGTTTAATGATGAAGGAGAAATGGATGCTCTTTTTGATTGGGTGGTACATTGAGGAATGGGTGTGGCTTGAATGAGGTTTAGTAATTCAGCTGGTTTCAGGACGACTCACCGGGACCCAGGCTTGCTTCCTTTTTTCAGCTCTTACGATGTCTTCAATTTGTCCCATGAGTGTTTCCATGTAAATCAAGAACAATGATCCTAACAACAACAACAAAAAAAAAAAAAACAACCAAATTTTGAAAAAAGATGGAAAATATTTTCAAGAAAAAGGTGCCTCACCAGTGAATTCATTAGCATGGTTCTCTTCCAGCTCTTTGGCTTTATCAAATACTTCCTTGGCATCAGTTATAGAGATGGGCTCAGGACAGAAAGTGCTAGAGGGAAGAAAGAAATATAAATATAAATACTGATATTTATTAAAAAAAAAAAAATATATATATAATTTAACACTGTCGTAATAACTTTGATCTGATAATATTCATGTATAAATGTTTGAATATCGGAACAATACGTAAACAGGTACATCATAATTAATGGTATTCAACTTACATGATGCTTTCAGGAGCAAGTGCTTTAACTAGAATGCTGATGGGTGGAGCAACAGCCTTAAGAGTCTGAACAGCACGAGGAGACCCTGTCATTAGGCAGTGCTTAGTCTAAAAATCAACACAATAATGCAGAATACTAAATTAAGCCATTGAAATAAAAAAAAGGCTGTTATTGGCGAGCGAGCGTAGCGAGCGAGACACTTACAGGGGTAAAAATGAAAAAATCGGGGATGTTTATATATTTGTATATATGTTTGGACGTACGTATGTCATTTTGTACTTTGACCCTCGCGTTTTTGTGTTAGTTATGTGGTCGACCCCGTCCCAAATTGCACTAAACAGAATCCTCTGGTTTATCGATCAGTACCCGTATCACCCTAGAAATGGAATTGTTTACCGTTTTGAATTCTTTTGCGGGTGCAGTTCAAACTTGAAAACTTAAGGGACTTCCATTTCTATTCCAGTTAGTGGCGGTGGTAAGTCAATGCGATCTTTGTCATGGTTATAAGCCGTGCGCAACAGTATTTACTTGAAAATACATTGTCCACTAGACTACTGCGAAGGTAAGTCTGTGTAGGTGCATGTCCAGTTGTGTCAAAGCATAGTGTGTTACAACCACTACTTAGCTAAAGAATATCACAAAGAAAACTTTTGATTAACGTGTATTGTTTTCTTGTTGTTTTTTCCCTTCAATTCAAGCAGTTGCAGAGAGTTGTTACTATGGCACTGAAATCCCTTTACCGTGTATGCGAAATTTAAAACCTGGACCTTATTTTCAGTAGCTTCAGTGTTAGAAGTCAAAGTCATTCATATAACAATAGTATAGTCTTTAGGCTCGCTCGCCATTTGTGCTCAAGCACATCACTAGTTGTTACAGTATAAGCTACACTGTATGTTAGGGATTTTAAGTTTAAGAAAGTTAGATTAAATTCACTCTCAATGTTAATACGATTCAAACTTGCTCAATATTATAATCTTATACAGTCTGGGAGCAATTATATAATGTATCAGAAATTGACCATTACAAATCAGAAAAAAAGAAAATAAAAGTTGATATGAAAATTCAACCTATACCCACTTAGTAGATTTATAAAGTCAGATTATGTGAAGTAGATTATATTACATAGACACAGCAAATATTTAACATCTAATACAATACTATCTCAATTAATAACATGCCATACTTAGTAGTAGATCTTATACACAATAGATATTCAGTGACCCTACAGCAAATGGTATTCAATCACATGATCACTCACACACAAACACACACCCATACCTTGCTGGGAGGCTTGGTGATGGAGCTGAGCTTAGTAATGTCAAAACCACCTTCCCTGAGGGTGAAGTCTATAATCTTCTTCTCGGATAACTCCCTTCCTAGTCTTGCTTCAGTTACTCTGCCAGTGTTACCAATGTAACCTGAATCAAGTTCATAACGATATACACTTAAATAATTTAGTCTAAATGTCATATATACATAATCGTACATGTAATGTACAAAGTACAGTGCATGCTAACAAAAGTTCTAATTTCTGTTTCATGAACGACTATAGCCCATTAGGAACAACAGTAATATATAAGGATAAATGGCATGAAAACATCACATAATAATTGGCATACAGTAGAAGACAAAATAAAGTTCCGAATTCCGCTCCGTAGAACGGCCGTGGCACCGATTAAAAAACGGGTACGCCGTTTGGTAAAAAACGACCATTCCGTTCGACCGCGTTACCGTCTTAATCTTTCTTGTTCATCGTATGTCTCACTCAAAGAAGAAAAAAATCGTTTATCCAATAAAACGTTCCGATTTTTTGTTTACAGGCTCCAGAGGCGGAGCTTTTCGGGTTAAAAAAAATTGAAGCCGTCCTATTCGAAGTTGTCTTGTGGAGAATTGTTAGTTCGACCACCGCACAGTATCGATGTTTTCTTGATGTTAGGGCCTTCCCAGGCTTAGATTTATTACTACAGGAGATCCTTCAGTAGCTAATAGAAGACATACGAAGTGCGGACCTCGTTTGAGCTCTGTGCCCATTGGAACTTAGTCTGCAGCTCTATTGAAGCAAGTTAAATATTTGTACGATCTATTTTGCACTATCCCCGTAGCGTTTAATGGTCGATGCAAGGCCTTAGCTTGCTGATATAGTTATGGAAGAGTTTCTAGCTAGAAAAAATCCAGTGAATCGACGGAAAGCTTAATCGTTTTTTACCATTTTAGTAAACGCTGTATGCCGTTTTGTCAAAACGGTACGGAATGCAATGATAAAAACTACGATTTTAAAAAAACTACCGTTTTACGACCGTACCACGGAACGGAATTCGGAACTTTATTTTGTCTTCTACTGTATACGGTAAGTATTACAATTCCACTTGTACAAACACACCTTTCTCACACTGGTAAAACATGTTGGGCAAGTTCTCCAGAAGTGCAGTCACGACATGATCAGCCAAAGCGCCAAGGACAACGACTGGGCGGAGTCCCGTGTATGGCTCCACCTCCTCATACAAGGCAAAATCTAGAGCTACAGTATACAAAAAAAATAAAGAAACAGGTAATTTATATACTACATCAAAATTAATATACTAAACATGTGTGGCCTGATAGACAAGCATGACATGATTAAAAATGAAAATGAAAAAAGGAAAGAGCCTAGCTGGCCATACTATATAGTGACGTGTGTGTGTGTGTGACTCACTCTCTCCCTGGTCGCTCAGATACTCCTGTCCCCTCATTGAGTTGGGAATAGCTCCAATCTGCTCATCCGTGCCATCCTCGTTCAGTCTAGACACCCAGAAGGAAGAGCGGAACCTCTCAGAAGGAGCCTAACAGTGAGGCAATAAATTAATAGTCTACCACAGATTAGCACACTGCCTGGCTAATACAAATTACAAGTGAGAAAACAACAACAACAACAACAACAACGTCAATTACTAAAACTGTAAATACTGGATACCGTACATACTTTAATTTAGTTTTCAACGAGCTAAAAATTGGTTATAACGACTCCTAACTTGACAATTCCTGTACAGTAGGTACGTACAGTATTATCTTTGCTACATATCTAGTAAACAGAGGGCTGATAATGGAACTGATTATTTACATACACACAAATTCTTCAAGCTGACCTCGTCGTGAATGTGGAAGACATCTCCCCCCTTTATGCTCAGTTCCTTAGGATTGCGAGGTGTGTAAGTGAAGTTAGCTCTGATGTAGGAGGCATCGGCCAACGGGTCGTGCTCATAAGAAGACATATCTATACACACATACAACCAATTAGAACAGAAAAAAAAGTTATTTTTAGTGGAAAAAAATACACTAAAAGTGTTTTAATTCTTCTTACCAGTCGTACTAATTGACTTCCTGGGTGGTTCCTCTATCACACTCTGCATTGAAGGAGCTCTGCCCAGTGACAGCTGGCTACGAGATCGCCCACGCATCGACAAATTGCTGGATGTCTTCGTCAGGTTCTGATCGCTGGAGGACAACTTAGACAGAGACCTTGAACCGTTCGCTGAATTGGATTTGTGATGCTTTGGTTTCCCCTTTCTTCGGATCCCCATTCCGTACATTCTCCGTTCTCGACTGAATTCTTGACTGGAATAGAAATTTATAAAATATGAAATAACTTAAACAGAATGGAAAAAAAGCTTTTGATCGTTCGGTTTTCTAAACCATCCCCATTGCATGACTAGTGCTACCCTGTCAACCCTTTACCTAAGACTCTGGCTCTGTGAAGACTCAGGTCTGTCGGATGAGCCAGAGGTGATCTCAGAGTTGTTGCCGTTAGAATTGGCTGCCGAGTCACTCGCATTCCGTGTGCGAAATGTAGTTCTAAATTAAAGGAAATGAAAAATGAATCAGTAATTATTGAAGAGAAAACGTCATAATCTACAAGGAGCAATTAGTACATGGGGCATGAAATTATCACAAGCAGATATACATATGTACTATCAAAACTTCACCATTTCTATATGCATACATACATGTATAAACACATGCATCCACATCCACACACACCTAGAGGATTTATAATAATAGATTATAACACACACACGTTCACTTTTTTTTAAATTAAATGCACTACTACTGTATATACACATGTATAAAATACTCACAAACGCATGCACACACATACCTAGAGGCATCATCCCTGGCCAGAAACCCCACCCCTCCTTCCTCGTCTTCACTATGAGGCTGTGGTTGAGTGGGAGCCTGAGTAGTCATCATTGTGTCCACAGTCAATCTATAGACAGTCACGGAACAGGGAAAATTGGATAAAAGAAAGAAAGAGGAAATAAAAGAAACATATATACATATGTAGCATTATCAGCCTCAAATCTCTACCTAGATGGTAAAATTTAAGTCTTCTAATTTCGCAGTCAAGGTACATAGTTAGTAGACGCTGGGAAAAAATTTGCAAAATATATTCCACTAAAACAATTGCTACTGTACAAGCATGTGTTACTTGGTGGGAGTACCCTATAAGATTTGATCCCTTACCTATTGTAGGTGGGCTTGGAGGACACTGTGTGGAAGGTGAGGTCAATACTCTGGGAGGAGCTTAGTCCGTAGTCATAGCTACTGCAAGAGATAAACAAGAATAATATTAAACCACTGTATCCACAGCAATGATGCACTGAAATAAATGTCATGCACATGGAAGGTTATCAATTTCTCCCTAAGGCTGTCTACCGACCTCTCAGACAGGTAGCTCTCTGACTGGGAGTATTGGGAGTCTGATCTCTCGCTGGTCAGGATGTCGTCGTATTCCAGCCTCCTCTCGTTAAAGTCCCCGTACATCATGCCGTCGGAGCTGGGACGAGTGGACGTGGGTGGAACAGATGACCCCTGATTGCCTCCCTGACCTCGCACCCTGGTTACCATGGAAATCAGTTTGGTGGGCCGACTTCCACTATCTTGAGACTGAAAATAAAATGGAAATATTGATAGTGCTTTTATTGAAATATTGAATTGATTGAGTCAGACACAAAAGTGACCACAGAGGAGGACCTCCGCTAGAAATAGAAAAGTTGGGTAAATATTATTTTATAGGCAAGCAAACGGAGCAAGCGAGACAGTATTAGTGGTGGATAATGTAAAATCGGGTATATGTTATATGTATATATATAATATAATATATATGTATAAATGGTATGTATGCTCCTTAAACACGTGCGTAGGAGCCGTTATTTCTCCTAAAAACACGGCTTTTTAGGCTTGACCCCCACTTTCTTCTGATACTACATCCACTAATTATATATTATACAGGGTTTCATACAGACTATGAGAGCCCTGGGATACCACCCCTCCTCCCCCTAAATTCAGCTTCTCCCCCCATCCCCCTAATTTTTTTTTAACCCCGGCTTGTCAGTATAAGATGTGAAAAATTATAGCCTTTAGTTTATGCAAAAATGTCCAACATTCCTTCAATATCAACACTTGCTAGTTCTAGTCATTTCACTTTGTCATTTAAGACACTAATTATGAAGGTTTGGTGCCCTCTATGTCGTTTTTTTTTTTGGCCCTACAATCCTCCCGCCCCCTCACCAGCAAAAAATGTATGAATCCCTGTTATATTGGCTGACAAAACAGAGAAAATATTTCAGCTAGAAATAGAGAATTAGCCGACAGCTCTTCAACAGTGAAAAATTAAATGTGGATTAAACTCACACATAAAATAGTTTTAAGTACCTGGGTATCCTGAGAGAATCCATCTTTGGACTCTCGTGAGCCATAGCTCTCTCTACTACGAGACTTAGCATACGGCATGTAGGAAGCCCCGCCTTCTCCAGCCCCTCCCCCATACTCCTTAGTGGGAGGGGCACCTCGCTCGTGAGTTAGTCCCACTCTATCTAGAGCGGAGAATGACGCATGGGATGTCTGCAATTAAAATATCATTATTATAATAGCATCATACACTGAACTGGTAAGGATCAGCGAATTTAAAGATATTTGACCAACATTTCTCTCATTTATTGTAATCCAATAATAATAATAATAAAATTAAATAATAATAAATACATATGTAACTAAATAATTAATACATAAATGCTAACTGATCAACCAATTAGTTAATAACATTTAATTAAACATGACTAATAAAATAAACACTTTAATAAATTCATAGAAATAAATACCTGTAAGTAATAAATAACATTCCAATACAGTACTACTAATTTAACATTTCTCTACTGGCGTCCTTAACAACAAAATTAATAAATACTTAATAACCACGTACATATATTGTGTAACAAAGTGACTTTATATCATTAGTATGCCAAGACCACACCCACTAGAAGCCAGAGCAATGCTATAAACTGTTACACCTTACCAGAGACTTCTCCGTGAAGTCATCACAGTTCTTAGTGCTATAGCTGGGGGTGTGGTCACCCGACCAACTCTGACCTCTCTTGACCTCTGCCGTGGAGGTGGAGTACCCAGGCTTTGGAGACCATGGAGACGGAGTGAGAGAAGACTGCAAAACATGGCAAAGAAAACACAAACAAATCACTAGATGTAAACAGTTACTATATGTAAATGACATTAAATCAGAGATATATAAAAGCTTGCATCATAGTTCGTTCAAACGGTCCAATCAGATTGCTCAATTTGCAGTGAATACATTTCGTACCCACCTCCTAGGAGGTGAACAAGTGAATCATCCAATCTAAGTTTAGTTGTTATGTATTACCTAAAGCCTAGAGCCATGGTATGGTACAAGGTGGTTGCACCATTGACTCGGTGAGTAGTACAGGATTTAAAGTATCTTTAGGCTTTTGGCTTTCAGTCGTGTAAACCCCGTACCAACTCTTACATCGTGATGTATGTACATAGCCTACTGTATACATACGTATCTTAGCACTGAACTGGATAACTCTCAAATTGATGTTAAGAAGTACTAAATAATATCCATGCTACTAGAGAATGGGACTAGTCCTGGATCACCTTATGACTGCTGAATGAGATTCATTAACTTACGTCTTGTTCGCTGGTCGGAGGCTGCCCCATGTAAGTGCGCTCCTGTTTGGACGGTCTCTCTATTGTGAGTTTGAGGATGTTCTTGTGGGGCTTCATCAGCTTCTTCACCACAGAAGGTTTCTCCTTGGTAATAGTTGTTTCATTAACCTATAAAAAAACATATTCATGTTGGGGGGGAACCCTGGTAATTTAATATCTAATTGTGTAATCTAAAACAGAATTATTGGTAAAGATTTGTTTCTACTCCTATCTTGTAGTTCCCTTGTGAGAGATAAGGAAGTTGAGGACTAGTATGTAGTTTCAATGACTAACAGAGTAGAGGAAGTTCTGTACAGAATTAGACATCTACGAAGTTAATAAAAACATCCATCTATTTTAAAATTCTATATTATACTAGCTACTGAAGGTTTCTTCTTATCAATAATGATTTTATTGGCCTAGCTAAAAAGACTAACAAACAAGAGCATTATTAAAGTGGGAACCATAATAACTTGATATCAAAATATAAAAAACCCAGCAATGATAATAGTGTTGACCAGTTGCTATGCACTATCTTGTATGTAGTTCCATTGTGTAGATAAGGAAGTTCAGGATTAGTAGTTTCAATGACTAACATAGTAGTGGAAGTTCTGTATGGAATTAGACATCTACTGATCAGGTTCCTGGGTCCATCTGCTATTATCAGAGATTTGAATTAATACAGAATTTACTACAATCTGACATTGCCATTCATTCGTTTTCTCTGTCCATACCAAACCAGACAATTCCATACGTGAAGTGAATTATGCCAGAGATACTGGGGGTTGAGAGATCATAACACATTTTCCATTCTCTGTTTTCTTACTAGTGTAATATGACATGCACTATACATAGGCTGCTACAGATTCTATGTGCATCTATATACCATGTTACACAACTCTCCCTCAAATGCCCCTCCCCCCACCTCATACATCTACTTATCTATGTACCCCCCACCACCTTATCTAGTGCCACGCCCACCTTATTTATGTGCCACCCCACCTTATCTATGTGCCACACCCCCATCTTATCTATTGGCACACCCACCTTCTGTGTCCCGCCCCCATTGTATTTACCTTGAGAATCCTGTCCCCTGGCTTGAGTATCTGATCAGCAGGTCCTGCAGATCTGACCTCTGACACTTTACACACCACAGACCAGTCATAGTGGAAGCCAAGCTCATGCTCTACAGTAAACACACACAAATATAAAAACATGAAGGAATTGTTTATAGCAAGTAGGAAAATATTACAACTGTAAGGACTCACAATTACACAAATCTAAAACTAAAACAAAACAAAAGTTCTAATATAAGCAGAACTTAGACTTGGACAAGCTTAGCTGAATCAGTAATTGCTCTAAAGGAAGAGGATAACTAATTAGAAAGCCAACCTTAAATACTAAATACATTTCAATTCGCTATGTCAGCTACTTCATATTTTATCAACTACTCTCCAAATGACTATATTCCAGTATTCTTAGGACAACAGAACTTTGTTCAACCAATCATTCCATTTACTTTCTTTGCTGTCTATGTAGAGGCAATACTCCAGCTGCTCAGGCTTCTCGCTGGCTGGGAGAGGCGGGGCCAGGTTGGTGGGTGTGGCAGTTGAGGTTGGGGTGAGATGAGGAACGGACAGTATGGGCTGCACAAGGCCCATCATGAGGTGGTTGGCATGACGACGACGCCTAAAGCCCTGGAAGGTAAAATACAAACAGCTTGTGAGGTCTAACTTGCAATTTCATCATCCAAGTTCGAATCACTGCCAGAAAGGAAGATTAAGATGCTATAAGGAGTTAGCTAAGTCTTCATTTGTAACATACACATCTTGTCCAACTAAGCAATGGTAGCCATGCATGTGTGGTAAACAAAAAGAATCAAAGAGAGCCGCCTATAAGAGTCACTTAGTCAAGTAGTTTCAATCAACAAAATTCTATCACCTTACCAAATGATATCTCAATGGGTTTTAACTGCTTTTGCCACTATCTAAATATTGTATCTACAATACATGCAGCTTCAATGATGACAAAATGTTCTCCATATTTAGCTATTGAATGTAAGCACCATTTTCTTCAGTTAATCTCCTCCATTGTAGTGGTGTAGGAAGATGTTTCGGTACTGGGAGGGGGGGGGGGGGGGGGGGGATTCAAAGGCATGTTTTTTGTGGTTAATAATTGTTAAGTGCGAAACCACATTGTGAGATAGTGTCCAAAATTATGGGGGTCTCCAGCCCCCGGAGCCACTCCCCCTTCCTACGCCACTACATTGAATGGCACGTGGGCTGACAAGAAAGGAATGTAATTAAATGACATGAAATAACTAAAACTTGTAGTTTACAATAAACATACATAGACATTATATATTAGATGTACTCTGACCCTCTTTCACAGGCTTTTTATTATTTTATTTTTTTATTATTTAAACAATACACAATTTTAAAACGTTTGGTTGTCTGTGACCAGGGATCGAACCCAGGACCACTCTAACACACACGCACTCTAAACCAGACATTATGAATAGACTGGAGGCAACTTGCCATAAATTTAACTTGATTTAATATAATCTAGAGTTTAGTTTTAGAAACCCTCTCCAATTACTCACAATAGTGAGGCTCCTCTTAGACTCCTTGACTGCCCTCACTGCATCTCTGTGATAGGCATTGTTCAGACTGATGCCATTGATAGACTCCAGCACGTCCCCAGGCTTGAGCTGACCCTCCGCCGGACCTCCTTGGTTCACCATTGTGATGAAGAAAGCCCCCGCACTGGGAAGCTGTGGCTGGTCACACCCACCCACCACACTGAACCCAGCGTAGCCCTCTGCATCCAACATCACCGTCACATGCTTCTCCTCCCAACCCTGCACACACACACACACACACACACACACACACACACACACACACACACACACACACACAACACATACAGCACACAGCAAGGAGGAAATAATTAAAAGTTAAATTAAAATTAAATTTAGTCCTTCTGAGAAGGACTAATTGCATTAGGAATGTTCTATTGTTAATTTTGTTTTATTCCACTGATTTTAGCATCGATGGTTAAACATAGATGTTCAGTTTTGTCATATATGGTATTTCTGGGAGGCTCCTCCCACTAATACAGGTATATCTATGCTTATGTTGTTAAATTAACACATTAGCTGAAGCATGCATTTAGACAGAGCGTGTATGAAACCATGGAAAGGAATACACATTTATAATACTATTATTGTTAAACTTTTCTGAGAAAGATTAAATAAATAATATGGTCACTACCTATATAATGACCCCACCCACCCCCACCCACCCACACTCACATCATCCCACTCCATGGGCCAGTTCTGTTTCCACCTTTCAGCCACTCTATCCAACGTCTTGTCGTGATCCTCCACTAACCTGAATACACACACACACACACACACACACACACACACACAGTGTACATATCTCTACGCCAAAGACCCAGCCCAGCTGGACATGCAAACACACACCCACACACACACTTAACAGGTATTTTTGAGATACATGCACCCTCAGGTCCCAAGGTGCCCAGATAAGAGGGATTGAGTGTATGCACACACAAACACGTACACACACACACACACACACACACACACACACACACACACACATACTTAGAGTGCCTGTTTTTAAGCTGTTGTTGTTGTAGATCCAATTTGGCGTACTCTGCAGATAACTGGTCTCGGTTCTGCTCGGCCCTCGCTAGAAGTTGACTATAGCACACACAAACATACAAACTTATTATACATGTAGCACAATCACACACAAACATCTCCAGTCAATCAATTGTCACATTACGAACAAGTCAGTAATCCTCTAGTATACTCCTGACTTGACCAGTTCAAGTCAGTAATCCTCTAGTATACTCCTGACTTGACCAGTTCAAGTCAGTAATCCTCTAGTATACTCCTGACTTGACCAGTTCAAGTCAGTAATCCTCTAGTATACTCCTGACTTGACCAGTTCAAGTCAGTAATTCTCTAGTATACTCCTGACTTGACCAGTTCAAGTCAGTAATTCTCTAGTATACTCCTGACTTGACCAGTTCTTTGAGTATTCCTAGACAGTGTTCCAGTTATAGCTCTATGTATAATGACATGGCAACCAGATCAATAGAGATGGAGGATTATAAAAAACAGCTGTAGGAACTATAGGATCACACCCCTCACTGTCACATAGTGAGTCAGGACATAAAGGAAGACTAGAGGTGAGTGGGAATACATACATGTATACTCAACAAAATCATAAAAGAACTAAATTTATTAGTGAGACAGTTAAAACAACTTCTTGTCAATTTGTTCATGTATGTATGAATTAGTTCATTGACATTTAGATAAAACCAGCGGATAGAACGATAAATTGTATTTATAAATGTCTTTATACTTTAAAGTAAGCTAAGTTTAGCTCAGTTATCATTCGTAGCTTAAAGCACACCACTATAGTTACATTTAATTAACCACACACATGGTAGTTTCGTTCACCCCTTCCCTCTATCCCCCCTCCCCCTCCCCCCTTGTCTCTTACGTACCTTCTAGTATTGACCTCTCTCTTCAAGCTCTTGTTCTCCTGACTAATGTCCTCCAGCTTCTGTTTGAGTTCAAATATCCTCTGTTCACTGTGCTTGTTGGAGCTCTGGTGAAGAGCGTCCACCTCCACCATTAGATCTTCCCTGAGGAACACATTCACATGTAGAGCAAACGTAACCAGCCACTCAGCTACACTTAGGTGTGTGGGTAAATGATGTAATACATACGTACATACAGCAAAGTACAGTTAGTCCCTACAGTAATTTACATCACTATTTACACACACATTAACAACAAGTTACTTTTAGATGTATTCTCTCTCTTTCACAGGCTTTTTTAAACAATACAGAATTTAAAATATTTGGTCGCTACCGGGAATCGAACCCAGGACCGCTTGCTTAACGCACAAGCGCTCTGCCACTGAGCTACGACAACCAGCCGGCAAACAAACACTTCAATTCTGTATTTATACTGTTAAGGGGTACTGCTATGCTACAGTCTCACTCAGACCAACGAAAATTTTCTTTTTTTCCAAAAATTCTTATCATTCGTTGAGTTTTTTTACTCCTCTAATTTATCACTTCACAATTTCTAGATGTATACATCGAATGAGTAAACGAAGGCAGAGAAAGAAATTGTGAAGTTATTGTTATTATACAGTATATCTTGTAAAAAATGCATCCATACTTGTCGTGGAAGAGACCGTCGATGCAATGGATGACGTCATTCAGAGACTTGCTCTGGTCTGCCCCGCCCTCAGGGAACAACTTCCTCACAATTACCTGCAAACAACAACAACAACAACAACAACAACAACAACAATACAATATACACCATAGTAAAATCAAGTTATTAGACTCCTACCCTGCGATCATTTTCCAGTTGCTGTAAAGCCTCCGTGATGGTGCCCAAATCTTTCAGCACATTCACGTCTCCACCTCCACTGTCCCCGCCCCCAGTCCGCATGTGCAGCGAGGTGTTAGAACTTCCCCTCCTGGAGTGGAAGGAAACCTTTTGCATTGCGCGATGGACCACTTCCTTAACAGTGCCCGCCTCTTCCTCCATCATGTTGTAGCTCTTTTGCAGCTGCTCCAACTTCTTCCTGAGTTCATTTGTTTCCTAAACGAAATTTAAATAGAAACCTCCAAACCTCTATACATTCTCAGCCTACAAACATCTTAGCCTACACATCTGTGAGACATCCAGTAAAAATATAATAACTTCTAAAATAATATGCACTTTGACCAAAAAAAAAAAAAAAAAAAAAAATAGGGTCAGCTTATGTATGTATACTCTTACTTTCCAGCTAAGAGATGCAGTGTGTGAACTTTCACGCCACACCCACTTCTGCCACACCCACCTGCATGGTCTTGTCTTTGATGTGCCTCATGGCGCTCAGCTCCTTCGCGTCCTTTGACCTCTGTATCATGATTGTTTCCAGCTTCTTCTTTGCGTTGCGTTGACAGAGTGCAGTGATAACTCTGTCCAACTCCTTCTTGGCAATGTCCTTCTATATGCTGCTCTGCAATATGCTTCTCTGCCCTCAACTCTCGCAACTACATCCATCCAAGAAACACACACAAACTCTCACAATGTGTGTTATGTACTATGTGCACTGGTAGAGTGTGTGTATTACTATATGCACTGGTAGAGTGTGTGTATTACTACTGGTAGAGTGTGTGTACTGGTAGAGTGTGTGTGCACTGGTAGAGTGTGTGTATTACTATATGCACTGGTAGAGTGTGTGTATTACTATATGCACTGGTAGAGTGTGTGTATTACTATATGCACTGGCAGAGTGTGTGTATTACTATATGCACTGGCAGAGTGTGTGTATTACTATATGCACTGGCAGAGTGTGTGTATTTGCATCATCAACTCATTCTAGATATTATGAGATATTTGACTTTCTCCATCTTATGCTAAAATAATTATGAACAACTAATGTAATTCTAATAATAGCAAATTTTCTCAGTTGTACATAACTGCCAAAATGTGTTTAATTAAAACTTAACCCAACATTTCGACTTCTTGTGGAAGTCTTCTTAGGACTGCTAGAACTGAAAATTTGCTATTTTTGTAATTATTTCCGCCGAGAATCATTGACACTATTAATTTGTATCTATTATTATTACCACCGATAAAAATGTTTGGCACTTCATTAGCCACACCCACAACTGCTATACCAGGCAGAAGGCGATAATATCTGCCAGCAACCGTCCAAAGCAGTATAACCCAGAGCTCCTCTCACAAAAGAACATTATGTATTAAGAAACCAGATTTCACCATAACTTTGAAATCTAAAGGAATCTAGAGTGATGTGTCAGCCCCCTAGCGAAGTAGTTTTGGTAAAGGGTCTAAGGCAAGTAAAACCTAGCTAAGCCCTACATGTATGTATGTAATGAGTTATTTTCTAGCCACTTCTAATCACAAACTCACCCAGTGCCATAATGACCACCTCTTACCAAACCCCCACAGCAATAGACTTACCTGAGTCTCCAACTGTATAAACTGCTCGTATGAGGCAGCGTTGTCTCTAAGTGCCACGCCCTTCTCCTTGTCCAGCATGTCAATCTGAGACCTCGCCTCCTTGAACTTGCTACTGGTGGACGTGAGCTCCTGGCGAGCCATCTCAAACTGCTTCTTCACACTCTCCAGCTGAGAGGTCAGGTCACCTCTCTCTACTACATACATACATAGTACTGGATAAAAGAAACTTAGGTACAGGTATCAGGATAAAAAGAAACTTAGGTACAGGTATCAGGATAAAAAGAAACTTAGGTACAGGTATCAGGATAAAAAGAAACTTAGGTACAGGTATCAGGATAAAAAGAAACTTAGGTACAGGTATCAGGATAAAAAGAAACTTGGGTACAGGTATCAGGATAAAGATGAAAAAGAAGGCCATGGTTATAGTGAAGAGATGCTTAGTTGTGTTCCAGCAGATAGTGTTCCTTAAAAAAAAACTTATAAAAGTTCAAAACCTTACAATTTTATATACCGTATCACATGCACTATTAAATTAGTTCTTTTTTTGTTGTTTGTTTTTAATCAGACTAGATTATGTATGTAAAGTTTGTTATTGTATTATCAACTCATCTCAGACATTACAACTCAAACTGTAGTGAGCGTGCGTGTGTGTGTGTGTGTGTGAGTTTGTGCATGCGTGCATATCCATACATTACTAACCTTGCTGTTAAGGTTTAGGTTTTCTTTCTTCACTTCCTCCAGTGACTTCTCGAGACGCAGTACCTTCTGCAGCTGTAGATTGCTCTGGTCAGACAGTTTGCCCTGAGGCTCATTGGACAAACTAGAAGTACTGAAAGAAAAAAAATGAGTAAAAAATTAAAGAACCCCTCAGGCCGAAATAGACAAACAAAAACATCACTAAAACGCACATAAGTAATTGATTCAGTCATTCTCGACTAATATAATAATAGCAAAATTTTCTCGTTTAACAGCAAATATTGTTAATTAAAACTTAACCTGACATTTAGTTTGTTTTTTTTTTTTTTAGTTGACCCCTGAAGAGAACGTCGGCAAGGAGTCGAAACATCGGGTTAAGTTTTAATTAACAATATTGGCTTCTAGAACGAGAAAAATTTCCTATTATTAGAAGTAAGTAAGTAATTGTAAAACGAAACTTAATTCCACATTACCTCAGTTTCAAAGTTTTATACAATCTGCTGGCAACTAATTTTAAGTTTTCTGTCATCCCGTACGTTGGGTCCTTACCTGGAACTCAACTTGCCAAGGTTCTTATGGCTATTTTTCTCCGGAGGTCCTCGTGGTGGTAGGAGACTGCCGCTCTGCCCCGAGCTAGTGCGCGTGAGAGAGGTGAGGTCAGAGAAAGAACTGGGATGGTCAGAGGCATCTGAACTCATGTTTAAATCTTCATCTGTAGAACCCTAAACAAACAAACAAACAGACAAACACCAAAAAAGTAAAAAATTTCAATATTCATCAACACTTGTGACCATAGATGAGTTTATGATAAATTTAGTTAATTGTTATTTAACTCTCACATGCACGTCACATGATCATGTGTCACACCTAGTGTCCAAGTAAATTGTGTCAATGGCATAACACCTTCGCTACACCAAACTGATAATCTAGACCATATCAAATCACCAGGAATCTTATTCACATGTTTCTAACTGACACCTTGCTCATTTGAAGAGGCAGATAGCACGAGAACCTCCTGGAGCACACTGAACAAGTCTTGTTAAACTTTCGATATACTTCAGCCATGTTAAATTACAGAACCGAGAAATAATAGACTTCTTCAACTCTTGCCGCATAAAATAGATAACAGCTGAAAACTGAATTTAGTCAAACCACTTATAGAAAACTATATTGAATATTCATACGCAGGAACTGTGCATTCATAACTCGACACATCGCTGCTGAGTCTGAACTAAGCAAGTGTCAGGTTTGCATAGCATTATAAAGATTATCAGATTTCAATTTTTCATTTATTAAAATTAATTTCTTTCTTGTAATTAGAACAAATAATCGGAAGGAACACAAAAACGAGATGACGGGCACATCTATGGCTACCAGTCACACTTGACATATTATCCAAGACTCATCTTTCCTGCGACCTTCCTCCTCAGCTCTCGGTCATGCTTCAACGAGTGTTTGAATCACTCGGTTCCATTCCTTCCCATTGAGACCCCACAAGGCGCTATGGGGGTTAGCCTGTGGCTATTGTTGCTTGAAATTGATCTCCATTCCAGAGATCAGTTGAATGGAACTTAAGTTTGAATATTAGATGCATTAGATTACCATTCTCTCTCTCTCTCAAAAAAAAATAATAATAATAAAAAAATCAGTCAACACATATCAAATTTTTTCTCCCAAAGAAAAAGCTCTTACTCTATCTTCAAAGCTTGCTTTTAACGGTCCTTCAATGGTGTGTGAATGTGTGTGACTACGCCCTCAATCCATTTCTAATGAAATCACACACAATGATGTAACTCCTTTCTACTCATAGCCAGAATGTCTCTCCACAAACTGTATCTCGTACAAAGTAAACGTAGAGTTAGAGGATTCACAATACACTAGATGAACATGTTTGGATGAGGCCATCTTCACACAAGGGTATCCTTTGCAATGGATATAAAGTGTGAGCAGTAGCAGTAGAAGCTTAAGAAAATAAAGCTCGAGTCGACCCACAGTCCTAAACTATTACCCAAAGGAGTTTCATCTAAGAAAGGTGGAATCTGATTCCCAATCTATGGAATGAAGAAAAAAAAAAAAAAAAAAAAAAAAGGAAAAAAAAAAACTTGACTATACCATTATTATGTATCCTGTTTTTTGTTACCATACATGTGTATTTGGTTTTGACGACCGCTTACCTGAGACCTCTCCCTTGACGGGCCAGAATGTCTGAACTTCCTCAGGTCGTCTGCTTCTCCTCCGGAGTACAGGTTCCCAGAGCTAGTGCTGGTCCTCTCGTACACCAGGCGGCGACTGGGGCTGATCCCTCGCTGGGGGTCCATGAGCGCCTGACGTAACCTGTACCACAAGTGAAGGATAGTTGTCCGGATAAATCTCCAGGATAAATATTTCTAGTAATTTAGTTTATCTTTACAATGCAGGTGTGTAGACGCTCGCTGTAGTTGTAATAGACATTCCTTAAACAGGACTTCTTTTTTAAAACAATTAGACCTGCTATTTCATAAATCATTCAAATAGCTCGTTGTAGTTTGTTTTGTTTTGTTGGTTTTTGTTAAGTTTGTTTGTTGTTGTTGTTTACTTAGATTGATCAATATATATTTTAAAATCATCACTGCAATAGTAAGTGTACTAATAGAATACCATAAAGCGTTGCATTTAAATGGAAGACATATAATAGAGATGTTCATCTCATCAAACTCTAGAGTATTCAGTGTGGATTAGACTCAACAACAGACAGTGCCAACATACAATACAAACTTGTATCCACTAACTAGAAATGTAACTAAATTATACAACTATCCCCTACAAGCTGTGCATGTCTGGCAATACACTCCATGCTAGGCAAGTCCCCACCTCTGGCATTCACTCTCAGAGTCCCTGAGCTGCATCTCCATGGACTCCAGACTGTGCCTCAGGTCATTGTTAGTCTCCAGCAACTCATCTCTGTCTTTCTTTGTGGCATACAACTGCTGCTGGAGATTGGTCACCTGGACCTGTGGAATTGGAATGAATGAATGAATGAATAAACGAATGAATGAACGAAATAAAGAATGAAAGGAGGAATGAAAGAATGAAATAACGAATGAATGAAAGAATAAATGTAAATGAATGAATGAATGAAATAATGAATGAAAGGAAAAATGAATGAATGAACATGAGTTTGGATGAATGGATGCAACAAAAAATAAACTAGAAAAAATAATGCCTAACGGGAATCTACTACTACTACTACTACTACTACTACTACTACTACTACTACTGTTCCATTCCTCTCACCTGTAGCTCTGATATCTGCGCACTGACGGGTGTTGATCCGTTCTTGTTGGCTTCAATAGTTCTATTGGCACTCACCAGCTTCTCCTGCAGAGCCTGTCTATCTTGCTTCACCTCCATCAGCTTACCTCTCATTGCATCTCTCTCGTCCAGGATCTTGGTGAACTCTTTTTTGTTGGAATCCTGATTGGGCCCAAGGTAACTCAACTGTAAGAGAAGATAAAAAAAAAAAACACATTATAATTGGAAATTACTCGTTGAATTCATTTTTTTCTTTCGTACCACACCCTCTCAGCAGGTAAGATTTCCTACGAACTTTACAATTCTAATACAGCCCAAAATATTAATTTACTACGGAAATTTAAAATTTTTTTAACCTTCTAAATTATGTTTGAGCTCATTGTATACAGCCAGTTCTCAAAACTCATCAGAAATCTATTGATTTCTCGTTCCACTGACCACTTATGTTGCTTTATTATGTTTATGTGTACCACCATTGAACACTTTGTTGTTGTTTATTAATATGATTTGTTTAGTTGCTGGTCACAAACTTTAGTAAAGACCTCACCAGTCTCCATAATTGTACAGAATATAAACATTTCATAGGTCAAACAGTGCCACGCAATATTACTATATTACAATTAGATGTATTCTCTCTCTTCCACAGGCTTTTTTTAACAATACAGAATTAAACAATCTAAGGAGTAAAAGAAGGCTGAGAAAGAAATTATGAAGTGATATATTATAATAATTTAGATACAGTCTCTGACCTGCTCCCTCACTCTCTCCAGTTCTCTCTTCTTCTCCGCCAGTTTGAACCTCAGACTGTCTCTATCTCTCTCAGAATCCTCCAGACTCAACTTCACACTGCAAGAGAGAAGAACACACACCATGTATACATGTAGGACAGCACCAACAGTGGTGACCCTTTACCCATCATATTGTAAATTGTACGTGATGACATGATAGGAATTTGTCACCGTACGCAATTCAGTGAATTTCTCTCTGTTAATAATACATACAGTACATGACTCCTCCCTCAGTCTTATAGTGTTGTGTCACTTATTCAAGACTGCACCTTTGAACATGAGCATACAATCACACACACGCAACACACTCAAATGCAAGCACTCACACACACACACACTCACACACACACACACACACACACACACTCACACACACACACACACACACACACATACACCCTCACACACACACATACACTGCCATTAGGAAGAATGAATACTACAAGAATGAATGAACAAAAAAAAACCCAACAAAAACGCTATCCATTGTGTATTTCAAAAGACAGAGCAAAGTTACGTTATCTAAGGATCGCATTCAACTGTACGCTCACACGTTGTCCTCACAGCCGGTGACAATCAGTCAACTATGAGAAGAATGCCACTACAAACACAGCCTCTGCTAGAGATATGACAGCTAGTGACAACATTGAGACACTCCATCTCAACTAATCACATCAACCAAATCCTTCATCTATGACAACTACTAATTCAATAAAATATCTGGAATAATCTCCACCTGAATACACATCCATACATACATACGTTGACTTCATTGTACTTCAAATTTATAACTGGTCTAACCTGAAAGGCTGAACTCTCTCAACCACCTTAGTATAGTATTTATCAAATGTATGTCCTAAGTAGATTTATTTCGATCCATCACGGATATGCTGAGTGAACCCTTCAGGAGAGTGTGCATGCTGGCGTCAGTGTAAAAGTGTGATGAAGAATTTTTTGCTCAGTGCGTATTCTGTATCCTCACACCCCTCAAGACCACACCCCAAACGAAAAAAGAAACGCACACACATGCACACAACTCCAATAATTTACATATTATAACTTTAGAGTTACAAACTAGTATGTCTGCAATGCATGTCAGCTCAACCATACTTTACCAAATGCTATAATGTCTAGGTTCATAAAATTATAACCAATTACTAACACTAAATATTAAATGTGCACAAAAAAAAAAAAAAAGAGAGAGAGAGAAACAAAACTCCGGAGCATTTGATCGATCCAGTTGCACAAACAAACAAACAAAAACCGGTTTGGACATCCTGTATTCATTCTGGCTAGCCACACCCCCTCACAATGCCTTCCCCACCCAGTACACGCCCACTTCCACACCATCCCATGGCCACACCTCCTGAGTGAGTCCATCAGCTGTGACTCCAAGTCCATCTTCTCCTGCTGGTGTCTCTGCTCCACCTGCTCTCTCTCATGCTGGAGGATCTTCATCTGGCCACAGAGCTGGTCATAACGCTTGGCTAAATCCACCTGCGATCAGAGGGTGTGGTTAGGGGTGTGGTCAAGAGGGAAAAAACGTCAAACATAATCACTATCTATCCTCAGCTAGCTATATACCAGACGTCCCCTATCCCCCAGGTAAAAACATTTCCACCTCAACAAGTAGTACCACACATAACATAATTCATTTGCTCAAAAGTCCCACAATGTCTTCAAAACTGACGTCAAACAGTTGAAGCTGCACTTCGTAAGCTTATGATATATCAAACAATTCTTAGAGCCATATTTCCTGGCCAGTTTCCTTCTTTCTCTTCTCATCAAAATCGTTCAGCCATGCTCTGTTTTTCTTTAGTAGTTGAATATTAGCCACGCCCCTTTGACTTTCCCTCTCCCAGCCACAAATTATTGCATCAATCTCCACATCCAGTATGTATAATCAAGCTAACATAACATGAAACTTACAAGCACAAACTTAAATCACACACAGTCACACACAAAGTCATACGCGCACGCACACATACACACACATAGTCACACACACAAACACACATGCACACACGCACACACCTGGTTCCGCTGAAATCCTTTCTGCTCCATTGCTTTCTGCATGTCTGCTTTGTCCATCTTGAATTCCTCCACTTTTCGTCGCAACACAATCACACTCTCGTTCAGCTTACGGTTGTTCTCCAGCGCCTTATCTCGCTCTGACTGAAGCGTCTACACGAACAGAGAGACGGGAAAGATATGATTAAAACATCACTCTTGTCCGCCAAATAGAAACGCATGAAAACTACCTTGTAATCTCCTCGAGTGTCAAAAACTAATTCAATAATGCGGTGCTCTTAAATAGATTACATAGATTGACACATTTCACGCCTCAATTAATTAGAGTGGCCCAGAGACACTAATTAGAAATTGCAGTTAATCCACACACTCTACGGGTCCTTTGGGATAAGGGTGTCACCTTGTCTTGCATTGCTGGGCTAATTTCAATAATTGTATATATACATACATACAGTATGTATATAACATGTATTGTAGCAAATTACTACACTCAATTCCCACGACATTGAGATAACGATATTCATTGAAGGGGCATTTATTAACCACCATGCCCACCACAGGAATGGGCCTGCATTACAAATAGAGCAAGAGAACCATAACATGCATATGTATGCATTCACTGGCGATAACGATGTGTGGGTGGCTAAAATTCACATGGGGTAAAGTGCTAATTGATTCATGGAAATAAAAAAAAAAAGGGAACATTTGATATCCAGTCATCTTTATTGGCCAATCTATCGGAATTTAACGAGCAGATTAAACTGGTCCTGTTCCTGCTGCTATGTGTGTATCTCGTTGCAAGAGGAGTTGGAGTATCGATTGCTTCTTATGGTGGGATAAAGCTAGCCATTCAGAATAATGTGTAGTGATGTGTGCGAGTGTGGGAGGAGCCGGGATAGTGGCTGGATGATTTGGGAAAGCTATCAGCTATAACATAAATACCAGGTGTTCAGCACATCCATTGCTAAAAGTTAACGAGGCTCACTCAGAACTCTGTAACTTGAGTTAATGCTGCCTTTGTTGTTGGTCCACCTCTGTTTCAGTGTAGGGTGGCGGTAATGGGTCCTTTTACTGACTTACTCCAGGCAGGAACAGCTGTCAGACACACTGTTGGCATGCCACTTTAGGCTGCTTGAGATGAATCAAACCTCTTACAGAGAAAGAAAGACTGAACGAAATAGAATATAGGATGTAGGTTTGAACTCAACGTTTTCATACTAATTTCACTGATAGTTGTGACTTTGCTAACCCATACAGTTTTAATAAAGATTTTTCCATCCTATTTCAATGCAGGCACACATAGCCAAGACCCATGTATCCCCAGCCTTAAAAAATAAATAAATGAAAAATGACATACATACATGTGTAATAAATATATAAAAAACTAACGATCTTTTTGAAATCTGTCTCAGGAGAACATCATTGGAGCCACACCCCTTTCACCTGCAAGCTATACCCCTCTCACCTGCAAGTCACAACCCCTCTCAACTGCAAGCCACACCCCTCTCACATGCAAGCCACACCCCTTCTCACCCGCAAGCCACACCCCTCTCAACTGTAAGTCACACCCCCTCTCACTTGCAAGCCACACCCCTCTCACCTGCAGCTGGCTCCAGTACTTCCTGTTCATGTCTTTCATCTCCTCAAACTGTTGAACTCTCACATCGTCATGCCCACCACCCCCTCTCATGGCCATGCCCCCTCCATCGTGTGCCCCGCCTCCCCGCAAGACTCCGCCTGCCCGTCCTCCTCCGGAGTAACCCCCGTGGGCAGGAATGCGCTCAGGAATCTGGTCCTTGCTCATCGCTGACCTCTTGACCTTCGTCACATTCATGGTGAGCTAACGCCCTTTGTGAAAATCTGAAAAATAAATTAATTTGATGACTAATTATTAATGAAACAATAATTATATGAAAGACGTCCTAGAAATTTTTTTTTTTTAATGATTCAGTCATTTTCAGCTGAAATAATTATAATAACAAGAGTTTATCTCAGTCTTTACAGCCTAAATATATTTAATAAAAACTTAACCCGACATTTCCAATTCTGAAGGACTTAGGCTAAAAGTCAAAATGTTGGGTTTAGTTTTAATTAAATATAATTATATTAGTACTGTATACTCCATAACTTTATGCCTTCCTTGACTGTTATTGCTACTACAGTGATGAATAATGGACACATGGAATTGGAAAAGGGTCATCTCCAGATTATTTCAAATAGCAATAATTATTTTGTTAGCGTCAATGAAAATATTCACAAATTATAAGCAAGTAGTCGGAAGTTACAAGCCAGACCAAAGCCATCTAATAAATTGCTTCATTAAACGACAATTCTTTTAATCCCACTCAAGAATGCCATCATTTTATCTCCACTCACAACTCACTCCATTCCTAAGCAACACTCATGCACGCCTGCACACACCACCTCGTGGGAGAAAGATAATTCAATTACTAAACAAAAAAAAAATCACATTTTTAAACCCCACACTGTACAAACGCAATTCAAAGAGCCTTATTGTCACACTAGCCGGCTTTCATCAGCTCATCAGCCTTGGGCAGTGAATGTAAGGGAAGATAGGGGCCTGGATGTTTACCTGCCATGCCTCATTGGCCTCCTTCTGGACATGCCTGGTCTTGGAATGTCTGGAAATAATAGCACGCGGGCAACGGACCATATTCACACACGTACGTATGTACTGTGCTCGTCCTCAATGTCGTGACAACACCCTCTGGCCCCTCCCACTACTGCCAATCTTTCATACCCTGAAGGCATTTTGTAGCGGCAAGCCGCAGAATATATCCGAAACTTCAGTTTAATCTAACACCCTAAATCTAATAGCAGTACGTGCACACAAGAAGAACTGCATGACCACGCCCCTTTATTAGTGCTTTAAAATACAATTTCTATGTTGTTCAGTTGTCTGAACATTTCAGTTACCCAAACACCTCTCAGTCCCAACCTGTCCAGACAACTGAAGTCCTGCTGTGTTCCACAGGGCAAATGAGGCCAATAAAAGAAAGAAACAGGAGAATAAAGAGGCTCAAGTCATGTACTGGTATTTACTTCCACAACTTGCAATGTCTTACTCCCCACATCACCACCTCACACACACACACACACACACACACACACACATGCACACACACACACACTGTAGGAGGCAGGGAAGAGTTCAACTCCAAGGAATGCATGACCCTGCCACGCCCACATTGTTTGTATAGCCACTCCCACCAGATTCTAGTAGTACCAGTGCGCGCCCTAAACAAACTCCCAAACGCACACATGCATACGCACACGCACTCACACACAAATAAACCCACACACAAACACATGCACACATTCACAAACACATACACACACATACAAACACATGCATATGCACACGTATGCACACACTAATAAATGTACACACACAAACACATGCAGTTGTATAAATACATATGCACATAGCGATAATTTTCGCAAAATTTTAAACAGGTCACTTTACATGGATAACGAAGTGACTAAATTAGAGGGAAGATGAAGAAGTAGGTGCAGGTAATTTGATAAAGTTGATGGACTCTAGAATCAGAGATGTGATGTGTAGGTTACTGATCAGCAAACCAACACCACACACACACACACACGCACACACACAAGACAACAGATGTCCCTGACAAGCCACTAGCCACCTATCTGGGGTATAATGACTAGGACAAACTGTATCTTTCAGTGGGAAAGTTTCATACAGGACAGTGGGAGGAAAAATCATCAACACCGTATCTGCTCCAAGAGAAGGGCTTATGGAATGAAATTCAGTTTGAATTAAGGGAGATATCAAGATACGGAATAATCAGGATATGGAATAATCAGGATATGGAATAATCAGGTAGGTTATTTGAAAATACATAGATATAAAAGGAATCTATTAGTATTACTAGACAATTGGAATACGTGCCCACTTGTGGTTACAACGTGCCTCGTAAAGCCATCAATACATTGAGGGCCATTATCTGCTGGCATGCCAGAGATGAAGTGAAGAACATACAGTGGTAGGAACTGCTGTGTCAGTTGAAAGGATAAAGCAATCACTATGTTAATTTAGTTGTATATATGCACGTCACAGACCCAGCTAATGGCGATGGAGCTTACAGTCAATTTAGTATGAGGGAAGATGAATGTATTGCCACTCATGAACAAAAATATTGACCAGAAGATATTAAATGAAATACATTACCTAATTCTGTATCATGAGCGAAATTGGAATAAAAACCAGACAACTCCCGGCCACCACTTTATCAGCACTCTCCTAGTTCTTCTCTCTACCTGCCCATGTTTCCTTATGTATCTTCTACCACACGACTTCCTTGAGGAAAACAATCTTCCCACCTTCAAATTACCAGGGGAATGGATTATCAAACACAATAAAGTGTCCGTAAAGTTTGAAGTGAACTCGACTTTCTAATATAAGGAAACGTCTCACATTGCAGAAATATGATCATCCAAATATCCAACAAACCTTTTTTAAGATCAATCCTTTACAAATAATGCCTCAAAAATAAAATTTCGCTAAGTGGAATGAGTTATTTCATCTACTCTGATTGATTCCGATGTCAATGTAGCATCGTTAAGAAACTAATTTGAGCCGTCACACTTCTATTTCTTCTGGCATGTCGAGGTTTCTCCCTCCATGTGTGAGGTCGTCCATGTAGCGGTGTTAAATGACATGTTTGGTAAGTTGAGATGAACACGCGAACACAAATATTGACATTCACAAATCACAGGCAAAGATGGTGCCCGGGTTACACGTCCAAACAAAACCATTTCAAATAGCAAAATAATTAAAAACACGCGAATAGCTTAACTTACTCTCATGGACTCAAAGAATATTAGAGTACGATATATTCGACTACATGCATTGAAATTAATATTTAGACATACACTAAGGTATGCTGTACTGCTTGTTTAGTAAAGTTTAGTAAAATTGTGCTCATGAAAAAAAATGCTGACCAGAAAATAATAAATGAAATACATCACCCCATTTAATGCCACCCACCTCTGACTATTTGATAGGCCATATGGTACTAAACTACATATGTAGTTGACAAGACTAAAGTTTCCCAGAGAGATCTTATAATTGAAGGACCTTCACCACGCCAACCGAAAGACTTTCAAACGCATTCATTTCCCAGGAGTGAGTAATTCTAGATGACTTTAGATTCTAGCACTCCTCCGTCAGCTCGAGTACACTATCTCCATCCAGTAGTTTCACGGTGGCTGACCATTGTTGTAAAAATGGCCATTCATTGAATTCAAGCAAGAAATAATCCACAGCAAATAATATCCTCCTAAAGGAGATTCATAAATACTTAAAGACAAACTATACCATCGTCTCCGAATGTAGCAGATGACGATTTATTATTAATTCAAACTTGAACAGCCGACGTATATAAAATACGGTTGCCTTGCACGATACCACTCTAGTTAATTAGAACTCCAGTAACAACTTCCAGGACCAGCAGGGATAAAGCCGTAGGGCTGTTTAGACAGTTGCCATGGGCACTAGACTCAATAGCAACTCCCACGGCAACCGTGTTAATGTAAGAGAAGGTGCCAACTGGAAGAAATGTAATTAAGTGAATTAGGAATGTGACCCACTTAACTGTAAATTGAGTTAAAAATATTAATAAGCTTTTGTGTTATGTATAATTTCAATTATAAAAAGGTTTTAAATAGTTCAAAGCCATGGGAACATACAATTATCATAATACCGTTAGTCTGATCAAAGTAAAATTCAATATAAGAAACAGTTTCATGAGCACGCTCAGTTGCGTTCATAGCTGAAGACGTGTGTAAACACAGAAGATAGCAATCATATGATAGAGTGGTTCTATTGGACCTGTGTCACAGTGAACTAATGTACAGTATAGCGAGACAAGATAAAGACTCTTACATGGCTCAATGAAAGCAAATAGGAAGCATGAGTATACATAGTACTACAAGCACACATGCACATGTATGTATGTTACAACATGGTACTACATGTACCTCTCACTACCGCAATCAATCCATCTACAACTTCTTCTGCAATCACACATGACAACACAACACTAGCAAATATTCAACAAACTTGACCGACACATTCTCACAATGTCACATGACAGATTGCAAACTTTCGCTGTTGGTGTTACAATTTTGTTTTTAAATGTATTCCCTCCTTTTCACAGGCTTTTTTGTTTCAAACAATACGGAATTAAAAATATCTAGTCGCTACCAGTCTCAGACATTCCGTTCCACAAAACCTTCAGAGCCAGTCCAAGTCCAGGCTACAACTCTCTCCCTCTCTCTTTCTCTCCTTCCTGCCCCCAGGGAGTCAAGAGACAGATGTGCCTCACATATTCCACACATTCTAGCCTAAGGCTATGGGATGGAAGCCACGCAAGAGCCGCTAAATTGTTGCTCAGTAATGTCATCATACGGCGCTAATCAGAGAATGTAATCGCCATGGCGATTCAAAGCCAGTAAACTTCAGTTGGCAATAGAATCCGCGGCTGTGTTGACTGTACGTATGTTTAGGGTTTGGATTATCTACTTACGTACGTATGTATGTGCATCAATCCACTAAAGTGGAGTGGAAATCTTGTAAATGGGCAGGTCAAGTTAGGCAGTCAAATACCACGAAGCCATTTCATTTGAGGTAAATTATATCCAATACATACTTTTTTTAATACGGTTTTATACAACTCACAACTGAAGAAGGCTGACGAGCTGAAACGTATTGTGAATTTATATATCTAATTTTAATGCTACTAAGCTAAACATATTAAATGGCCAGCAATAGGTACGTGTTAAACTACAACCACACAGTGTATTATAATGCAGCACTAAATTATACATACATACGTACCAATAGCAAGTCTTCACTGGCTTGTCATTCGTTTTATACTAATAGTAAATTGCCAACGAACCAGATGCTAACTCAAGAGGTAAAGCTGCGACAAGACCAGTGTTGAAATTAGATTAGTTTTCTGAGCACTTTTAATTAAAAAATTAATAAAATATAATCACAAGCAAAGCCAGGTTATGATATAAAATCAACTCCGCACAAGAGAACCTCATGGATACTGTACATGGCTACAATGAACCAGCCTGAGCCTCAGCTACAATATATGGTAACTATTACTATTACTAGCTCGATGCATTGCAAAGTAGTGTTTTATTAACCGTCAGATAATGCATGTGTGTGTGTGTGTGTGTGTGTATGTGTGTGTTACGGTTACAGTGTTTCCTCGTGCATTTCATTATGTCTGAACTTTACACGACGCATGAGATCGCAAGTAATGGAGAGAATCATTAGACGAGTTTCCTGGAATCAATCAGTGACATGTGATCCCTGATTACTAGTACATGGCCACACGTAATTACAGGAGATCACAACAACAACAACAGCAATAATAATAATAATAATAATAATGATAATAATAATAATAATAATAATAATAATAATAATAATAATAATAATAATAATAATAATAATATCAATTACTATTACTATTATTTTTTATTGTTGTATCTGTTGTTGTTACTGTTGTATGAATCACCAATGGTACAAACCCTCAGTATCACTATAAAGCAGCTAGCTAGCTAGCTATTACAAAGACCATAAGAATAATTTATTTGGTATAGTATCAATTGGCAGACGTTAATGTTGTCTTCATAAGAAACCATGCAAGAGACACTCACCTTCCCTAACCTGGTAGCTTCAACAGGGAACTCCAACCGGTAAACCACCGAGACTATGAAGCTAAACTACCGCTGGGTAGCACAGCCCTGGTAGAGCTCTAGTCAGTAGACCTCTCCATCTAACCTTGAAGCCACTCAAACCACCTCATCATCCACTCTACCACTGAGAGCAGATCTCATGGACTGTATACACACTTCAAGTGTGAACAAACATTCCACACCACCTACTAAGACACATCAACCAAGCCGTAGCCATAACAACACAAAAAAATGTATAAACAAACAAGCAAATTCCAGTGGAAATAATAAAAGCTGTCAACAGAGTCAATAATCCCTGTCCACCATTATGCCCAGCTATGTAGTCCTGGAGCCAACAGCACAGCAACCAATGCAGAATTGAGTAGGAGGAAGAGGGAGGAGTGAGAGAATGAATGAAGAGAGTGAAGCTGCCATCAAATGGCTAAAGCTGCTGATAGCTGGATATGGCCCGTGCTATAGAGCCTGCCAAGTTTAACCAGGGCACAACTCCACAAGTATGCTACTATGCTGGCAGGCCATCCTACGGCTTTCTCTATCTGTCCCAGAACACCTCACCATTAGGGAGGATACAGTATCTAGCACTGGTTAAGGAGTGGGACCTTTCTAGGAGGAAATCAATGTCCTTTAGGGTCGGGCAAAAATTATTAAATAAAATATTTTTTGGCAGAAGGACTAAAAGTGATTAATAGCATCTAATATAGGGTACCCACCTCAATCAACATGGGGGAGGGGGGGGGGGGGGGAGAGAGAGAGATGGGAGGGGGGAGGGGATTGTGTGTGCACGCATGTACATGTGTGAGGGTACAGCACTACTCTAGTAAACCACACCCACTCTGCTCACTCACACTGAGCAATTTTAACCAAGCACGTCAAATTATTAGTATTCAGATAAGTTAGGAAAAGCATGTATATTATATGCTGTGTGTTAAAACTATAGCTGTGGGTAAAATAGGGGTGTGGCTGATTGTAAGATTTGATAAATGTTATTTCAAAGGTCGGATAAAAACAAACTATTCCAAGAAAATTCCATCTCCAATCAAAATTATTGTCACTGAAATGAAAGCTTGTAAGACGAACATAACACACGGCGAGGGCACTAACCCCGCCCCCTCCCCCGGCTGTGGAGCACGAGAACTGTTTCCATGGTAGTTTCATAGAAGCCAGACTCAGAGCAACTAGTCCTGCCTGACCTTTGAACGAGGGTTGAGTAGGAGTAGCTAATGACAGAGTCACTGTGAATAGACCAATAGATCATATTGCACAACACAACAACAACAACAGCATGCACCTGGACGTGTCACACACACACACATACACACGCACATGCACGCACACACATGCACGCACACACACACACAGACAGACAGACATGTCACTGCTTGCTTGTGTAACAAGTGTGCGTGCTCTATCACAATTCACACATTCGGGAGAGGGGAAAGTTAGGGGGGCGGGAGAGATGCATGTGAAACTTTTTTGTTATCTGCCAAATAATACAGCAACCCTCTCCCTGATGAGGGGGAGGATTGAGTCGAGTGTCTAAATAAATATCTCCGGGCATAACAACGAGAAACTGAATCCTCGTGCAACTTGTCAGGCTGCCAAATTAAAGTTGTGGTAGATGATAGTTATTGAATTACAGCTATTAGGAAACTGAAGTAATTAGATATCCACAATAAGTTGATGCACCACAACAATGGGAACTCCTAGGTGTGGAAGAAGGAGAAACTAAATAGAAGAGGAAATTTCTTTGTTATTGCTGTTTTTGTTGTTGTTATTGTTATTGTTGTTGCTGTTTTTGTTGTTGTTATTGTTGTTGTTGTTTCGGTCATGAGGGCTTCACAAACTGGCATTGATACTTAATCCTTTCATAGACCATCATAGTAACGCTGGCTCAAGTCAAGCTATGCGAATTGAAATTTCACACTAAAAAAGTATTCCAGTTCTTACTTTACTAACAAGATACTAAATAATAACAGCTTTAGTTCGGAGGTAGTCCAGCTCGTCATAGCATGCATTATCTTGAAAAGAAAAAATGAATCTATCCTCAGAACTTCCTCAGTTTCAGTCAGTAAAACTGAAGAAGGTCCTTCTTTTTAAGCAAATTCATGCTACTACTAGCAAAATAACCTCACAACTTATGTATACTAGGTAGCAATGAGCCTATGTGATTAAAGTCATACTTTACCAACTACATACGTCCCAATCCAGCACTGGGATAATGATGAATAAATCACTTCCAATCCCATGATATCCTCGCATGTGATACTGCATGCAAAAGCCGAAAATAAAACGTATTCATGACTTTGCCGAGACAGCAGAGCTGAGAAGCTGAGATAGTAATGGACATTCATAGAGACAAGCCTCGAGTGTGGGCTTCTGGAGGAACAGATTCATTCACAGCTAGTCTGTATTCATATCAACATTCACACACTCTACAATACTCAGAGAAAGGCAACCAGCTTATGGTATATACTCCTAATTAGAATTGAGAGCACTTTGGTATAATGTCTATTGTTTTGTTAAGTGAGTATTTGGTCAGACATTGATTCAACTCCTGTAATTCCTCGACAGTGTGTCCTGGACCAGACTCACCAATGAATGCAATATGAAGTGGAAAAATAGATTGTGAATGGGGGGAGACAAAACCTAGGGAAGAATTTTGTTTGCTAACTAGTCATTAACTTACTAAATTCTACGTTGTTTTGTTGTTTTGTGTTTGTTGCTGTTTATTGTTGTTGTTTTTTAGTGCCTTCTAATAACAAGTGTTGTGCCACATACAAATTATATGTCCAGTTGTGCCTGCTAATGTATTAGGACATAATAATTGTTAGCTGATAAATAAATCCCCAAATAACCTTAACTACTTGCACCTCCAAATCACTCCCAACATTACAATGGAATGGATTGGCAAAGAGAATAATGCAATACAAGCTTCAACAAATGCTGACCACCAAGTCAACCACTGGAGAGGCTGCATTTGTCAGACTTCCTCTACTCCAATGCAATGTTACATTCCCTTCTTTTAATAAACTTACCTCAAATTCACTTGAATTGCAGAAGTAATTCGTTGCTATGTATGATGACCTCCTCCAGCTACTGCGCACTGTTCAACTTGGACTTTCCTGCAGAATTCAAGTAAGAGAATAGATAGTTGGTTTTTTCCTCCAGACAATAGCCAATACCATTCGCACAATACTGAAAGCTTAAAATATTCCGCAGTATATTAAAAGCTTCTTCACAGGTAAGCTAACGAACTTAACCGCTAAGGCAGCTCGCTCAACACTGCGAATTTACCTGGACAAAGTTGGTTCGTTAGTAGAATCTACCAAGCCGACCCAGCTCTCCAGCGAAAGTTTCTTTAAACATCTTCCGAAGTCCTGACATGCCGCAGACGAACTCCCACACTACCAGCTATTTACTCCAACTCCTCTTACAACTCGTACTACTACGCTTTACCAGAAAACCAAGTAAACAACTGAGAAATGCCCAAAGGTATGACGACCATTACCTAATATAATTTATCCGTCGCATTCATGGGCGTTGCAGGATTCAAAGATAGGGAAGGGGGGTGGGGTTTAGCTAAACCGCAGGGCATAGAAAGGTTGGTCAAGCCATGAAATGTTTCAAGTCTGCTTAATTTATAGTCTTGCAGCTAAATCAAGAATTGTATAAAAGTATATGCTTAAAACTATAGCAAAAGAAGTATTTATGATTACATTATTATTATTATTATTATTATTATTATTATTAAATTTGCTTTTCAGTGATCTTTGGCAGAATGGGGGGGGGGGGGGGTGAACATGGTGAACGATAGTGACTAAATTAGGCTACTGAGAGTCTGAAACTAATTAAGGAACAGCTCTTTAATGAAAATGAAAGGGAAAATCAACAATTGATGCATTTAGAACATGGAAGGTAGTGATAAGTATATAAATTATCAGGCTCAAAATAACAATGAAAATGTTCCCAAAAATTTTTCTCAGTTGCAATTTATTTGTGCAGACAGTTAACTCCAGATTAATTATGCCACTTGGTATGCCATTCCACAGTCGGACAATTCTGACAAAGTAAAACATTTCTAGTATTACCGCACTGCCTACTACTCATTATGGCATGTCATCTAATACCTGCCTGGCTAGAAACTATAATATGATCTGTATTGAGCATTCTGAAAAACAATACACAAACATTCATAGGAATAGAAAAATATTCTAATAGGATATTACCAAAAAAAAAACAAAAAAAAGCCACTATCTTCTCACATGTGTGTGAAATCCACCTTCATTTTCCTGTTGCATATTGATATTATAAATACGTATTCCATAACAAGACTTCAGATTTTCCCTGATTAAAGCTAGCACACTGAAATACAAAAAGACAATATGCTACTTGATGAACCATTGAAAGGATCTCCTAACTACATTTTTTTATATATTATATAATAATATATACTTAACTCCTAAATTGGAAAATAGCAATTTTGGCTGTTCAACAGGCTTCCTTGATGATGCTTATCAATTTTGCAATTAGTAAAGTTGGTCAGGCCATTGCCTGACTTTGCTGACCAGTTCCTATGCCCCTGAAAACCACACTTTAAGAAAGCACACCCATTTCACAAAAGTACGAAGCCACATTAATCTTTGGAATCATAGAAATTAAAACAATTAACTTGCACTTTCTATTGTCTACCAAGTAACATTATTAATTATAGTTACTAATTATAAGGAGTAAGTGAAGATATAGAGCTAGTTATAGCTAGCTAGTCTTTCTTCAGTTTGTGCAGCTCTTAATAATTGTGAAGCGTATGAAGGGTATCACTGAGAGTTAACGAGAGCATGAACTTAAGGAATAGTGGCAATAGTTAGTATTGTAAATCAGTTACTCTTACTAGCTTAGCAGAAGTGGTGAAGTAGTTGTAGAAAAATGTGCTCTATCTTGATTTTCTTCTGGGATTGATTCATGAATACCATTAATTTGGGGGGGGAGCAGGAGAGGTTTACTGTTAGGCTCCTCCTTCCCAACTCTATACACCATACACCTCTGCATTTGTGTTTTAAAGTCACTGAAGAAGACAAAAATGAAACGTTCTGATCAAATAGACCACTGATAGCAGATAAAAATGTGTAGCTATCAATTGCTGTGGGTGGGGAAATACCAGAGGTGTGGTTGTGATTCCAATCTAAAAATGTCAGCCTCTTTGCTTGTGAAACCTTCATCAGCGGTTGTGGGAACACCTCAGCCAGATATGGAGGTGAGAGGGAGCAAGAGCCAGGCACATGCCTTTGAACTAATTGGACAGTTTATGTGTTTGTGTGTATTAAATGTTAATTGGTGTGTGTGTCCTTATTTGGTTTTTGTAAGTCATGGTGTCAGTTTTGCTGGCCAATCAGATTTGAGAGTGTGGGTGGGGACAAAGGGTTTTATATACTGTGGCCTGTCTCACCCACCTCAGATTTTGTACAGTGAGGCTTTGAATAAAGACATTGATTCCAGTAGAGTCTGGTGAATCTCGGTTGGGGCTTGATTTGGGTCGCCTGCATAACTGGGGGAATACCAGCTTACTGTGGAACATCCTTCAACAACTTGTGCATTATCTCTGGTGGCAGCGGGGGACGCCACCTGGAGCTCTGAGAATGGAAATCACGGAGCAGAGAATCTCGACGACCCCACAGCGGTAAGTAATTACATACATGACTAGCTATGTATTGGCATGCTATATATATATTATATTTATTAGATTAATATATATATATATATATACAGTAGCTAAAAGTGATATCTAGAGTGAAGCTATTTCATTTGTGTAGCTATATGACTAATATGAAAGAAATTAATTTAAGAAATTAGCATGTGTTCAACCGAATTGCCACCAGTGAATTAAACTGTGACCTTAGCTTGTGCTTGTTATAGCTAGTGTGGTCTTGTAATACAGACCATACATTTATCTACTTAACTCTATACATGAAATTCTGTGAAAATAGCACCTAGTGCCCTCAAAATATACCCTTAAATAGTTTTACGAGGTCAGTGATAAAATTTACCCTTCAGTGCTTTCTTGATTATTGATATTATTTTTTGTTCATGCTTTTATTATTCTATTATTGCAATTCATGTTCCTATGTAATTTTTGCTACAGCTTTATGTATGACTATTAGTATTATCATGAACTGAATGATGACTTACAAGTAAAAAGATAGCCAGTAGAGTGATAAAAATGAGGACAGAAAGTGAATGAGTACTTGACATGAAAGTGATTGTGATGATGAATATACTATCTATTCATGTAGCTGTAATAATTGGGTCTATGTATGGATCTTGTGCAGGTAGATAATGTTGATGTTCCGAGTTCCTGTTATACTACTTCTTGTTTTAGAATACAGTTTGGAGATGCTTGTCACTCAAGTATATATGATAAACAAACAGCAATGTAGCTTTCTGTAGTCCAATTGAGAAAAATTGAAAGTGCTCCCAGTTGCTAATTCCATCGTACAGTATATTCATTGCAACTCTAATAATTACATGTTATGACAAAAATTCCAAGCAGGATATAGGTAGCAACACAATGAAATTTGGCATATGACATAAATATTCTGCCTAACACTTCCGAAAGTGATCTCAAGTTTCGAACAGTTTGTAGTGAGGCTTACTGAATATTTTCATTTAAGTGGATTAGAATCCTGCCAGTGATAAGAGCTGACTGAATTTGTGGTGGCTTGCATTGCATATAGACATAAACCATTGCAAACTAAAGGATGATAGCCAGTAAGAAAACACTGTTTATAAAATAATACATAACATATCATCGAAGCTTCCTTCTGTGGAAATACAGTATGAGTCCACCTCCACTTTGTTCTGCTGCTACTCATGCTAAATCTACCACGTTGTTGCCACATTCCACAAACTGAAGCTATAAGAGAATGTATATTTGTACATAGCTGCTGGAAAAAGCACCAATTGATTTTAATTAGTTGGCGAAGATGTCAGGCTAATTCTATCATGATCAATTCTTCCCCTTATTTATATTTTGCTCTTAGCCTCTTTTCTCAGAATTCACATTCCCATAGCCTTCAATTCTACCTCTTCGTTCACGGTGAGTTATTTATTTCCTTTAGCTACATAGCTACGCCTCTTGATTATTCACCTCCTTCATTTTCTATTTTCTTGCTAAGTTTCACCTTCATCCATCTTTTCTTCTTACTAGGTTTTACTATTTGTGAGAATGTGTGTACCAAGGCATTGAAGAATTACAAGGTCAGATAAACAAAGTGATTTGAGACAAAACTCATTATTTATGGCTTCAATAACATCAAATAGAGTACTAGAAGTTAAAGGTGACAAATCGGTACTTAAATTGAAAGAAATAAAACTGGCACACCAGCTGTTGGAACTCACCAGCAGTCCCAGAGGTTGCGATAGATGCATAAGCAGTTGGAGATAAGCAGTTGGAGAAGGCACAAGTGGGTGGATAAGTTAAAAAAAAAAATTAGTGGGTGAGTGATGCCAAGACTATTGTACCAGCTATTAGAGGAGTTGAGACATACACACCAATGGTGCAATGGTAGAGCTTATATAAAACTCACTGACTAGTGGATAATTTGAGACAGATGGAGATGTACCAGTATGTGGAGGAATTGCAGATAGATTAGCAAGTGGAGGGCCAGAGACTGATGTAACACAAGTTGGCAGAGGAGAGACAAACTGGAAAATAAATAGCATATAGATGAATAGATGGACCAGCATCACTTGGAGAAAAGAACTTCAAAATGGTCAACTTGATCTCCATTCTTCAGTTTAGATAGTATTACAAGTCCTACCTAAAAAAAAAAAAAAAAAAAAAAAAAAAGGAATCAACGGTAAATTGTTAGTAATCTCTACAATAAGAGTATGGCAAATAGAACAACAGACAAAAGGACAGGATGACTCTATAACCTTCTCGTGCATGCATTACTTCTTAAAGGAGGTCGAAAATAATTAATCTAAATGTACAAACTTTACAACAATTTAAACAGATATATGTTTTGGTGGATACTTAAACATAAACAGTAAGCATGCCCACCGATTATCTTGCTGCTTACATACATTATAGTGTATAGAGAGTTTAACCTTGTAAATTTCAACTAAGAACTGGCCAAAAGTCAAAATCAAGTTAATATATATTTATTGGCTGCAAAACTTCTTATATATAATATTAATAGGAATAAAATAAAGTCAGTTTATCACATTTTAGTTCAGCAAATTCTAGCCAAGAGTCTTAATATAAGGACTTTAATTATATAAATAAAACGTGTGACAGCTCCAATCCATAAATAATATACACATTTTAAAAAATTAGAAATTTCGAAAAGAATCAATATTATCAATTCACTAACACACAAAAAGTACAATATTCCTGAACTTCCAAATATAAAGTAACACATTTTAAACTCACTAAATCAAGAGCAGCTTGAAATTTTTAGCAGATAAATTGATAAACTCTCCCAGTCTGTTTACAATTGAGCCTATGTTCCTCAAAAAGAACTACTGATATAAAAACTTTCTGGAGTGCTTCTATTATTTGAAAACATTTTACTCTGAATCCTATAAATCTTGATCCAAGTGAGTTAAATAATATGCACCAGTATCATTTCCATTTAAATTCATATTACACTATTACTATTACATTTTTCAGAGCAGCAGCTAGAGCTTCAGCACCAGATGAGCCAATATCATTTCCAAGAAGATTCAGAGTATGAATACCAGTACAGTTTTTCAGAGCAGTAGCTAGAGCTTCAGCACCAGATAAACCAATTCCATTTCTACAAAGATTCAGAGTATGAATACTAGTACAGTTTTCCAGAGCAGCAGCTAGAGCTTCAGCACCAGATGAACCAATTTCATTACATTGAAGATCCAGAGTATGTATACTAGTACAGTTTTTCAGAGCAGCAGCTAGAGCTTCAGCACCAGGTGAACAAATTCCATTAAAATTAAGATTCAGAGTATGAATACTAGTACAGTTTTCCAGAGCAGCAGCTAGAGCTTCAGCACCAGATGAACTAAATTCATTATAATCAAGATTCAGAGTATGAATACTAGTACAGTTTTTCAGAGCAGCAGCTAGAGCTTTAGCACCAGATGAGCCAATAAAATTTCCACAAAGATTCAGAGTATGAACACTAGTACAGTTTTCCAGAGCAGCAGCTAGAGCTTCAGCACCAGATGAACCAATGATATTCCAACTAAGAATTAGAGTGTGAATACTAGTACAGTTTTTCAGAGCAGCAGCTAGAGCTTCAGCACCAGATGAATCAATTCCATTGTTAGAAAGATTCAGAGTATGAATGTTAGTCCAGTTTTTCAGGGCATCCGCAAAAATTGTAGCATCACTTGAACTAATTCTAACATAATCTTGCGTTATTGCTGTTGTGTTGACAGATGGCTTACAAAGTACAATTTCTACTGTGTTCTTGCATAGTTTTAAACCTCCCACTAAAGTCTCTATATCTTCATGAGTTGTCCACTGTAAATTCAGTCTGGAATTATTGATGCCGTTAATAGAAATTTCTGGAACAAATTTGCAACACATTAATGCTTTTGCTTTAGCAACACTGTTACCCTTCCATATACCTTGAACAGATGCGTACAATAACTGTATATCAACATAATTTAAGTTACTATTGGCAAACCCCAAAGTATTAACAGTAATATACAACTGGAAATCTCTTGAAATATTTCTAGCAACCTCTATTACTGCCAGGACACCCTTCTTGGAAATTGCATTACATCGAAGATCTAGTACTTTAACTAAACTTTGCAAATTAGCAAATGTTTTGACCAATTCTAAAGCTCCGTAATCATCTATTTGATTACAGTGAGCAGAAAATATTTCAATCAAGCTAAACTTTTCAAAAGAAGATGCTAGTAATGTAGCCCCTCCTCCAGAGATGTTATTAAAGTCTAACTTTAGAACTTTTAGTTGATTATATGTTGCCAAACTCTTCACTAAGGTCTCAATGTGATGATCTTCAATACCACAGTTTACAAGTACTAGATCGGAACAATTGGAATAATCAATAAAACGAATGTGTCCTGATAAGTTATTTATCAATGGATATCTTGGATTCCAACAAAGACTATCCTCAAACACTTCATAAAGCACTTGACAGTTAAAATCAACTTTGATAGTTTCATTTTTTTTACTTTTAGACAATTGAAACTGAACATGATTTAAGTTTTTGCTGTTAAACTTCATTTTCTGCAATATTTTGACATCATAAACTGATGGCTTCAGTGGTATTTTGATCTGTAGGGACTCAAGATATGGTAAATGTACACCAGAAGTAAGCTCCATGATACCGCCTTTACTTAAATCAGTTTCCTCTAAATTTAAATTATTCAAAGAAGGTAGTATTTGAAGTAATTTATTAAGAACCTTAAACTGAGAAACTGTGCAGTTCTTTTTGTGAAATCCAAGATGAGTAATTTTATTGAAATGTTCTGAAGTTAAATTTTCAATCATTAAGCTGACTCCTTCCTCATCTACACTGCATTCCAACAGTTCTAGCCGAGTAAGAAAATGTTGGCTAGTATATACACATTACATAGCTAATGGCAACAAAATCTGAAGCTAAAAAATTATGATCTTTGAAGTATAGCGTCCCAGACTGTAGGAGATAGTCACATACTTCTTGCTGCTGAGACTCAAATCCACATAAGACTTTGCTCATAGTATCCATCGATTTCGAGGATAACAACATGTCCAGCAGACATATTTTGTTAGAAAAATTGATGGAGCCACAGAAAAACCTCCATACCATAGCAAACTCGGGCTTATCTTTGTGCAAATCTATAATCCTAAGTAATTCATATTCGTCAAGTTTAGTTAAATAAACAGAAGCCAAGTATTCTTGAAATGTAAGATGAAGATACGTATAAAATTCTTCAAATTTGAACAGTTTTGCAGCACTATCAATGGTAACTAAGCCCAGCGATAGAGAATCTGACCCTGCACTAGATAACGATACGGCAGTTTCATCCTGATGTATTGCTTGCTTACTTGCAACAGTCATTGTAAAAGCCAACTCACATATTTTGTAATATTGAGTCTGCAGATCACTTTCTAAATCTTCCATGGAACAGAAATTTTGGTACAATTAACTCTCACGCATTAATATACGTTTCACTGACAAAATTGTAAAGGTTTCATATATTTTTGTTTCTGTTCGTGGAATGTCCTCTCTCTTTTCGCTGTACAAGTAACATATCATTGCAGCATGTACTGGCAAATAACACATGTGCAGCACTTTATTATGACGATTCAAATACTGCACTAGCTTGGCAGCCACTTCAACCTCTTCAAATCCATACTTTTCAATATAGCTGAAAATTTCCTTTTTGGAAAACCCCAGTACTTCCACTCGTTTAGATACTTTACCTTTTACTCTTAGTTTGGCTGACCCTACAGGTCTAGATGCCGCTATTACCATGGAGTTGGGAAACAATTTGTGCAGCATTAGTTTGTTTATAGTATTTTTTTGTGTTATCTTTGAGCTGATACTCGTCTAGTCCATCAATTATAAAGCACACCCCTTGTCCTCTACATTTGTCAATATGTGACAGGATTTCCTGTATTTCATCACCATTATTTATATAATGTTGTATTATATCTGATAATTGGAGGTCATTATTAAAACTTGAGAATAAACGGAGAGGAATTAATATGACAAGCTTAGCTCCGACCAGTATTTCTTTCTTTAGCGACCAATCCCTAGTTACCTTGTGCATTAAGGTTGTCTTCCCACTTCCAGGACGTCCTTCTACTAATAAAAGTGTTCCAATTTCATACTTACCAAACAGCTCCTCATATTCAATCTTCTCTTTTTCTTCTAGTATGTCATCAATGTCCCCTTGAACTGTATAGTCAAATATCTCACTTTTCAATTTGTTCTTCTTCGTGATTAAAGCTAAAGTAACATATTTTAAACTCACTAAATTAAGAGCAGCTTGAAATTTTTAGCAGATAAATTGATAAACTCTCCCAGTCTGTTTACAATTGAGCCTATGTTCCACAAAAAGGACTACTGATATAAAAACTTTCTGGAGTGCTTCATTTCAAAACATTTTACTCTGAATCCTATAAATGTTGATCCAAGTGAGTTAAATTATATGCACCAGTACCATTTCCACTTAAATTCAGATTAAAAATACTAGTACAGTTTTTCAGAGCAGCAGCTAAAGCTTCAGCACCAGATGAACCAATTCCATTATAATCAAGATTCAGAGTATGATTACTAGTACAGTTTTTCAGAGCAGCAGCTAGAGCTTCAGCACCAGATGAACCCATTGTATTTGCACCAAGGTTCAGATGTGAATACTAGTACAGTTTTTCAGAGCAGCAGCTAGAGCTACAGCACCAGATGAACCAATTTCATTTTCACCAAGATTCAGAGTGTGAATACTAGTACAGTTTTTCAGAGCAGCAGCTAGAGCTTCAGCACCAGGTGAACCAATATGATTTAGACCAAGATCCAGAGTATGAATACTAGTACAGTTTTCCAGAGCAGCAGCTAGAGCTTCAGCACCAGATGAACCAATTTCATTTCCACCAAGATCCAGAGTATGAATACTAGTACAGTTTTTCAGAGCAGCAGCTAGAGCTTCAGCACCAGATGAACCTATTCCATTACCATCAAGACTCAGAGTATGAATACTAGTACAGTTTTTCAGAGCAGCAGCTAGAGCTTCAGCACCAGGTGAACCAATATGATTTAGACCAAGATCCATAGTATGAATACTAGTACAGTTGTCCAGAGCAGCAGCTAGAGCTTCAGCACCAGATGAACCAATTTCATTTCCAACAAGATCCAGAGTATGAATACTAGTACAGTTTTTCAGAGCAGCAGCTAGAGCTTCAGTACCAAATGAACCAATCTGATTTAGACCAAGATCCAGAGTATGAATACTAGTACAGTTGTTCAGAGCAGCAGCTAGAGCTTCAGCACCAGATGAACCAATTCCATTTCCACCAAGATTCAGAGTATGAATACTAGTACAGTTTTTCAGAGCAGTAGCTAGAGCTTCAGCACCAGATGAACCAATTCCATTTCCACCAAGATTCAGAGAATGAATACTAGTACAGTTTTCCAGAGCAGCAGCTAGAGCTTCAGCACCAGATGAACCAATTCCATTTCCAACAAGATCCAGAGTATGAATACTAGTACAGTTTTTCAGAGCAGCAGCTAGAGCTTCAGCACCAAATGAACCAATCTGATTTAGACCAAGATCCAGAGTATGAATACTAGTACAGTTTTTCAGAGCATCAGCTAGAGCTTCAGCACCAGATGAACCAATGCCATTATAATCAAGATTCAGAGTATGAATACTAGTACAGTTTTTCAAAGCAGCAGCTAGAGCTTCAGCACCAGATGAACCAATTCCATTATCATAAAGATCCAGAGTATGAATACTAGTACAGTTATTCAGAGCAGAAGCTAGAGCTTCAGCACCAGATGAACCAATATCATTTACACCAAGATCCAGAGTTTGAATACTAGTACAGTTTTTCAGAGCAGCAGCTAGAGCTTCAGCACCAGATGAACCAATTCCATTGTCAGAAAGATTCAGAGTATGAATGTTAGTCCAATTTTTCAGGGCATCCGCAAAAATTGTAGCACCACTTGAACCAATATCAACATAATCTTGCAATTGTTGACTTCTACTACATTGATTATACAATGGTATTGCTTTTGTGTTGACAGATTGCTTACAAAGTACAATTTCTACTGTGTTCTTGCATAATTTTAAACCTCCCAATAAAGTCTCTATATCTCCATGAGCTGTCCACTGTAAATTCAGTCTGGAATTATTGATGCCGTTAATAGAAATTTCTGGAACAAATTTGCAACACATTAATGCTTTCGCTTTAGCAACACCGTTACCCTTCCATATACCTTGAACAGATGTGTACAATGACTGTATATTAACATAATTTAAGTTACTATTGGCAAACCCCAAAGTATTAACAGTAATATACAACTGGAAATCTCTTGAAATATTTCTAGTGGCCTCTATCACTGCCAGGACACCCTTCTTGGAAATTGGATTACATTGAAGATCTAGTTCTCTAACTAAACTTAAATTTGCAAATGTTTTGGCCAATTCTAAAGCTCCATAATCATCAATTTGATTACAGTGAGCAGAAAATATTTTAATCGAGCTTAACTTTTCGAAAGAAGATGCTAGTAATGTAGCCCCTCCTCCAGAGATGTTATTAAAGTCTAACTTTAGAACTTTTAGTTGATTATATGTTGCCAAACTCTTCACTAAGGTCTCAATGTGATAATCTTCTATACCACAGTTAACAAGTACTAGATCAGAACAATTGGAATAATCAATTAAACGAATGTGTCCTGATAAGTTATTTATCAATGGATATCTTGGATTCCAACAAAGACTATCCTCAAACACTTCATAAAGCACTTGACAGTTAAAATCAACTTTGATAGTTTCATTTTTTTTACTTTTAGACAATTGAAACTGAACATGATTTAAGTTTTTGCTGTTAAACTTCATTTTCTGCAATATTTTGACATCATAAACTGATGGCTTCAGTGGTATTTTGATCTGTAGGGACCTAAGATACGGTAAATGTACCCCAGAAGTAAGCTCCATGATACCACTCTTACTTAAATAAGTCTCCTCTAAATTTAAAATTTTCAAAGAAGGTAGTACTTGAAGTAATTTATTAAGAACCTTAAACTGAGAGACTGTGCTGTTCTTTTTGTGAAATCCAAGATGAGTAATTTTATTGAAATGTTCTGAAGTTAAATTTTCAATCATTAAGCTGATTCCTTCTTCATCGACACTGCATTCCAACAGTTCCAGCCGAGTAAGAAAATGTTGGCTAGTATACATTACAAAGCTAAAGGCAACAAAATCTGAAGCTAAAAAATTATGATCTTTAAAGTATAGCGTCCCAGACTGTAGGAGATAGTCACATACTTTTTGCTGCTGAGACTCAAATCCACAAAGGACTTTGCTCATAGTATCCATCGATTTCGAGGATAACAACATGTCCAGCAGAAATGTTTTGTTGGAAAAATTGATGGAGCCACAGAAAAACCTCCATACCATAGTGAACTCAGGATTATCTTTGTGCAAATCTATAATCCTAAGTAATTCATCTTTGTCAAGTTTAGTTAAATAAACAGAAGCCAAGTATTCTTGAAATGTAAGATGAAGATACGTATAAAATTCTTCAGAAGATTTGAACAGTTTTGCAGCACTATCAATGGTAACTAAGCCCAGCGATAGAGAATCTGACCCTGCACTAGATAACGATACGGCAGTATCTTTCTGATGTATTGCTTGCTTACTTGCAACAGTCATTGTAAAAGCCAACTCACATATTTTGTAATATTGAGTCTGCAGATCACTTTCTAAATCTTCCATGGAACAGAAATTTTCATGCAACAATTCATTCTCACGCATTAATATACGTTTCACTGACCAGAATGTAAAGGTTTCGTATATTATTGTTTCTGTTTGTGGAATGTTATCTCCCATTTTACTGTACAAGTAACATATCATTGCAGCGTGTACTGGCAAATAACACATGTGCAGTACTTTATTATGACGATTCAAATACTGCACTAGCTCGGCAGCCACTTCAACCTTTTCAAATCTATACTTTTCAATATAGCTGAAAATTTCCCTTTTGGAAAACCCCAGTACTTCCACTCGTTTAGATACTTTACCTTTTACTCTTAGTTTGGCTGACCCTGCTGGTCTAGATGCCACTATTACCATGGAGTTGGGAAACAATTTGTGCAGCATTAGTTTGTTTATAGTATTTTTTGTGTTATCTCTGAGCTGATACTCGTCTAGTCCATCAATTATAAAGCACACACCTAGTCCTTTATACTTGTTAATATGTGACAGTATTTCCTGTACTTCATCACTATTATCTATATAATGTTGTATTATATCTGATAATTGGAGGTCATTTTTAAAACTTGAGAATAAACGAAGAGGAATTAGTATGACTAATTTAGCTCCAACCAGTATTTCTTTTTTTAGTGACCAATCCCTAGTTACCTTGTGCATTAAGGTTGTCTTCCCACTTCCAGGACGTCCTTCCACTAATAAAAGTGTTCCAATTTCATACTTACCAAACAGCTCCGCATATTCAATCTTCTCTTTTTCTTCTAGTATGTCATCAATGTCCCCTTGAACTGTATAGTCAAATATCTCACTTTTCAATTTCTTCTTTGTGATTAAAGCTAGGTTAATAAAGCTAGTGGAAGTAACAGGAGGCCAAGAATCTTTAAGAAGCTCATCAAATTTAGAGTAGATATCAAAAAAATATTGAGTAATTGAGGGATAACTTACAGACAAATTCATAGAATCACTTTCTGCTCTATTATTATTACTACAACTCACAGTACAACTATAAATTCCTTCCACTTCAACATTTACGGATTGTATTAGTAGAAATGGACCATCTACATGAAAGAAATGAGTCCCCTCACACAGCGTCTGACCATCTTTCTTCCACTGGTAATTTACAGGCTCATTGCTCTCTACTCTCACTTCTAGTAGTGCCGCTTTTCCATTTTCAATTTCTAAATCAGTGGACTGATAAGTTATTCTCAAAGGACTGCGTTGGCAAACTTTTTTGGGCTTACAAATCGTAGTCTCACAAATTTTGTCACAAAATCTCTGAACCAATTTATCAGCTACATCTGGCATACCTACTATATTACTTCGTAATACTTTACTCAAACTATCCAAATTAGCTGGAGCTGTATGTAAACTGGTACTCTCTAACCATCGTGTGAAAATATTCGACAATTTTAAAATAAAGCTAGTAGCCTGTCCACACTCTTTTATTTCACATTGTTTTAACTGCAGGCATATACCAATCTCCTCCCATTTGTGACTACAGTCACTCAATACTTCTGCAAGAATGACAACATCATTATCAACCAGAATTCTGCTACCCAAATTAGCATGGCGCCTTTTCCTCCCCTTTTCTGAAGTAAAGTCTGGATTTACCTCATTTAAAAGTTCCCACTTACACAGCTCCTCGCTCAAATGATCACTTGGCTCTTTTAATTGCATTTTAACCAATACCTTCAGAAAATCTTTGAAACAGCCACTATCTTTCTCCACTTTATTGTTAACAAGTCTAAGTAAGTACCTTACTCTTGTTTCTACCTCAACGTTTCCATGATCCAGAGACTCAAAGGAATTCTTCACTGACTTGCTTACTAGCCTGTGTCTCAACAGCTCCACACAGAGTTTCGCGGCGTCCACAGATCTAAGGGCCTCGAGTAAGGCACCTTCAGAGTGCTGGAGAATTCTAGCCTCGGGAGATGTCAGCGACATAGCGGTAAAGAAGTCAAATTAACTCGAACGATTTCCAGACAACAGATAGAGAGAGGTCAGGTCAGGCTTTGCACACTGATTGGATGACCCCACCCACCAAATTGTTTCTGTCCCACCCATAAAGATTACTTTCACTAACGACCTTTTACCTTCTAGCGCATACGAAAATATTGGTAAAGGGTATACGAAATCCTAATCGCCATAGAAACAGTCAACTTATTTTGCAACATGGCGACCTCTGCAGGTGTAGATGTCGAGGATGAGCCTCATTCTACTACTGCAGGAGACTCTATAATCACGGAATACGCCACCTACGAGGACTTTCTGGACTCACAAATAACTCAAACTGATCTCTATTATCTGGAAGTACGTTTTAGTGGAACTTAACTATTGGGCAGCATGATCTAGTAGCTATGTTCAATGCATGCTCTCCCAAGCACTAACGTAACAGTACTGGGTATACAACTACTGTCTTAACATGAACCTCTGTCTTCACCATGCAGTCTCCAGTACTTAAATAAAGCTCTTAAACCCCCCCCCCCCCCCCCCCCCCCCCCCACACCCGCCCTTCCCCAAAAAACAGAGTTGTCCCTCCCCAACAAAATTTCTTCCACCCACATAATGATGAACTTCCTTAATTTCTACTCCATTTAAGGTATAATTTTGATGTATACATGGTTGAGAAATATTTTCTGCAGTTACAGTGCTTCCAACTTAAAGAGTGGATTTTGTGAAACTACTGTATAGACCCTCACTACAGTCATTTAACATACACATACCTTTTCTTCATCATCCCAACAATGTTTACAATAGTAAAACTGCCTGTTTAGAGAATGGAAAACGGAGAACAGCACTTTTCTCATTCACTCTAATACATTTTACGCCATTTTTTTTTACGTCAAGATTTTGCGTTAGTTCGTCATTAAACGTAACTAGTTAACGAGCTAAGGTCGAACGGTTATTTCCCCGAGCAGCAAGACGGGACTTTCCCTAACTGCAATCGGCTGTATGTCTCATCGTTCTACTAGCAGCAGTAAACGAAGTCGAAATCAGTCAGAATTGTTGGCTGGTATATTACTAACTTGGAGCCAAGCCTATCCAAGTGGTCATCTTTTTCAAGAGCTGAAGAAAAGCTGAAGGAGTTTAATACTCCCAAGGCTCCCAGCATTCGGTATTCTGACAACATTGTTGTGCAGCTCCAGACGGAAGCTAAAACGCTGGCCGTGATAGGCAGTAACGCCGTAAAACTTGATACCTAGGGCCAGAGATACAACCGTAGCTAAATCGGCCATACCCGTGTAACAATTAGCGGTAAACTGGCGCCCTTGCACAAATACGCATGCGCTGTTTTGTGACGTCACGTTTACGTGTACTGAAGGTCCACAACCCGCTCTAAACGTCATCATTTGATGACCCTTACCGTGCTTAAACATTTTTTGGTGAAAAACAGCCACAACTCACTTAATTTTCAAGGTATAGCTACCAAAGTTATACATAATAATTTTAAGGCAATTTTACATCATGTGTCAAATTTTTAGAGATATAACTCAATAAATTCAAAAATCCTGGCTTAAACACTTTTTTTCTTAAAATTTTAAATATTTCGAGATTCAAATTTCGTGTGCCCACAAAATTAGGCTCAAATGAAACTTCGGGTATTAAAGTATCAGTATACCAAGTTATAGAGATAAGGACAAATAATTTCTCTTTTTTCAGCTTAAACACTTCAAAATTCACTGTCTTGAAGCTCCCAGTTCCATCACCTATAACCACAACAATAACCACAAACCCACAAAATTGTTTTGTCTGTATGTTAATATGACATTAATGTATAATAATACAAATTTTTAGCTTTCTATTACACATACTTGAGAAATTACAGCAGAATTAGCAACCTTAACCAAAAAGCTAAAAAAATCCACTCTTTAAGCTGGAAGCACTGTACAATGGAATGCTGTCCAATTCATGTGATTAGTGGGTCACGGGGGCTGGTATCAAACCCTGTCCTCAATAGCTTTTGAATTGTGTGTGTATGTGTGTATGTCTAGGATGAAGAGTTGGCACGCCAACTGGTCGAGCTTGGCTACCGGGGCAGTGGGGAGGTGCTAAGAAGAGAAGAGTTTGAAACTCGCAAACAGCAAGCTTTAGCAAGCAAACTGACATGTAAAGATCAGGACAAGTTAGTCACTTATATTCTTCAATTTCATTGGGTGTGCTGTAGTCATATCACCAAATTTATCCACAGGAGCCTAAAGCATGTATCAGGGGTGTTGGAACAGGTGCGGCCGAGCGGCCATGGCCGCACCAATATTTTAACAAAAAAGGGCATGCCTATTTTTTTCTACACTTTATCTGATCTGTTGGTAGTTGTCAAACTTGGGCTGTCGAACTTAAGCGGTCAAATTGACTTCAGCCAGGATTAGTATGAGTAATAGCACGGGTAACCTTGCTATTGATCCCCAACAGCCTAGGTTACCGGAGTACGCCAGCTTATAAAAAGTCATTTGCAATTGTAGCTACACTGTATCGTTCGCTCGTTATTTCCTTAATATTATTATTATTATTATTATTATTATTATTATTATATTATTATTATTACTAGTGGTGGGCTTGAGCACAAATGGCGAGCGAGCCTAAAACTACACTATTGTTAAATGATTGATTTTAACTTCTATCATTCAAGCTACTAAAAAAAGTCGAGTTTTAAAATTACGTATATACGGTAACTGGGATTCAATGCCATAGTAACCGCTCCCTGCAACTGTTTGAATTGAAAAAGAAGCAACAAAATCAAGTCACGTTATTTAAACTTTTTCTTTGCGATATTCTTAGTAGTAGTTGTAATGCACAATCCTTTCAAACAACTGAACACACCTACGCAAGACTTACCTTTGTGGTTAGTCTAGTGGACAATGAATTTTCAAGTAAATACTGTTACGTAGGGCTTATAACTGTGACAAATAGCGTATTAACTTACCACCTCCACTAACTCGAATAGAAATGGAGCTCCCATAAGTTTTTGAGTTTTAACCGCACCCGCAAAACAATTCAAAGCGGTAAACAATTCAATTTCTAGGGTGATACGGGTAATGATCGCTAAACCGGGGGATTCTGTTTAGAGAAATTTGGAACGGGGTCGAACGCAAAGTGAACACAAAAATATGTGAGGGTCAAAGTACAAAATGACATACGTACATCCACACATATATATAAACAAACAAATATCCCCGATTTTCAATTGTGTCACCCCTGAGTGTCTCGCTCGCTCTGCTCACTTGCCAATTATTATAATTATTATTATTATTATTAAATTTGCTTTTCAGTGACCTTTGACAGAATGGGGGGGGTGGGGGGGGGGTAGTGATAAGTACAAAAATTATCAGGCTCAAAATAACATTGAACAATGCTCCCAAAAAAAAGTTTTCTCAGTTGCAATTTATATGTGCGGACAGTTAACTCCAGATTAATTATGCCACTTGGTATGGCATTCCACAGTCGGACAATACTGACAAAGTAAATATTTCTAGTATTGCTTTACCGTATTGCCTACTACTCATTATGGCATGTAATCTAATACCTGCCTGGCTAGAAACTACATGATCTGTATTTTTTCATGAGCATTTTCATAAGAATAGAAAATATTCTAATAGGGTATTACAAAAAAAAACAACACTATCTTCTCATGTGTGTGAAATCTACCTTCATTTTCCTGCTGCATATTGATATTATTAAAAACACATTCCATAACAAGACTTCAGATTTTCCCTGATTTAAAGGCTAGCACACTGGAATGCCAAAAGACAATATGCTACTTGATGAACCATTGAAATGATATAATATATATATATATACTTCTAAAAAAGCAATTTTGGCTGGTAAACAGGCTTCGTTGATGATGCTTTCGATTTTGCAATTAGTAAAATTGGTCAGGCCATTTCCTGACTGATCTGACCGGTTTCTACGCCCCTGAAAACCACACTTTTAGAAAGCACACCACTGCTTGAAGGTGCTTGTTTTACTAAATTGAGGAAACTATTACACTAAAGATTTACTGCATAGTTTACTCATTTAGTAAAACATGCTTAGTTTTACTTGACAGGAAACCTTAAGTAAAACATTGTACCATGTTTTACTGTAGTTTTACAGGTCTGTTTTTTACACCTTTGCTTTACTCATGGTTTACTGAAGGGTCCGAATGTTTTTAACTATTAAATGCATTTAACTAATTGTTTTAGTTAACTTCTTGCATTATATTATTATTAAGCAAAATTAGAAAGCTAGGAACTGTTAAGAATAACGTGGCTGATGACTAATTCAAGAAGAATCCCTCATAAGCGCCAGCATATAGTTTGCATACCACTGCACAGTTTTATAACTGGTATAGTTTTTTTGATCACTCAGGTCCCAAGGTCCTTCCAGAGAAAGACACAATTAGATAGTGACCCCCACTTTGAGTTTATAATGTCCTTCCAACGGCATTGATGAAAATGTAGCTACGTTAAATATGTGTTAGGCTATGTACTGTTGTATAGACATAGGCGGCTCTGTGCATCGTGAACTACCGCCCTCAGGCCCTAAGTACTTTGCTGCGCAAGACGCTGGATAAGCCTGTTTCCTCCCCAGCAGCCTCGCAAAGCTACTGCATTATCTCATGGAAAACCGTTTCCAGTTACGTGTAGGTAAGTATTGCCAGGTTAAATAAGTTAAAAACGCTTTACCATAAATAAACTTCTCGACTGGAAGTGGTAGTCTAAACTATTGTTGCGCGCTAGTCTACTGATTCGTAATACGGCTACGCTACTGTGTCTTGGGGAACTTGAAGGAAGCTTTCGCTGTCTACCCTGGCTTATGCTTCTCTGTAAGTAGTTTTATAGCAGTCAGTGGGTTTCTAAGTATTTTAGCTGCACGGGTCACCCAGGTCATGTTTTTTTCCTGGTAAGGTTGTGTTTCCTGAACAATTTTTTCTAAGCTAATATAGCTACTGTATGAATGAATTAATGAATGAATATAGAGAGCAAGGGTGGCCTGAATTATGATAGTGATATTTTGTGGTAGTTTTAGTTAGCTATATCATATCTTTATGACAAGGGCTCGTCAGTTTGTTTGTTCCATAGTACTCTTGAAAATTTTCATTTCTTTGTGAGAAAGTGTGGGTGCATGTTGGAATGGTTTCTATATAGTTACTGAATTATTCTAATAAATGCTCCACCAAATTATCCTCACTCATAGCTTTTTCCCATGGCCACCCTAACATCCTTTAGTGTGCTCCTGGACAATGAAGGGGGAGATAATCATTGCATACAACTCAACATATTATTTTCTACTTTGTTTTAGGCCCATGGTTACATGCAGGTTATGGGAGCCCTGGGAATTTTTTTTACCCCTTCTGAATTTATTTCAATATAAGTTATGAAAAAAAAATAGTTTGTCCAAGTTTTCATGATCATGACTTCACCATTTTCATGTGGCTAAACGGTTTTTGTGACTTTATAAATCTCTCTCTTATTTCTCTCTCTCTACCCCCTCCCCCCCCCCCCCCCCCCCAGTGAAAATTGTGTATGAATTCCTGTCATTCTAGTTCATGCAATTCTGATAAACTTCACTGAAATCATTTTACTTATCTGCTTATTCTTCATTGAGCTGTTGTTGAAGGACTTTTTCAGATAGCCAATTGCTTGATTATGGTTTAAACAGTTTATTAAGTGATTATCCCCTTTTATTATGTATTTCTAAGGCAATGTCAGTAAATTGGTCAGTTTCTCTAAGCGCACAAGTGCTAATATCATGGCTTCAGAAGCACAGTGTCATATTAGCTTGTATAACCAGGTTTCGTGCAGAGGTGGTAGGGGCACCGTGAAATCCCCCATCTCCTCCAAGCCTTAGTTCCCCCTAGAATTTTAATTTAGTAAGTAGCCACAATAGCTATAAGCTTGAATTGTGTGACAAAACACAGGTCAGTATAAGGTATACACTTTCACATAGGCAAATCCATCAAAGCAGTGTGGGTTTCTAAAATGGGTGTGGTTAAGTACACCACCCCCAGTGCAAAATCCTGTATGACACCCTGATAGCTTAGTCATCATATGCTTTTTCTGAAGTTAAAGTATGTTCTTTCCCCAATGTCTAATGTCACTATGAAGCATTTGTGCATTTTTCAGCTGATGTTGTGAGAATAGGGAACAAGAATTTCCTTCCGTTGGCCAAATATATTGGCTTCCAGTATTCAGATGTGCAGTGATGGGAAGAAAAATGGCCATTTTTCACATGCAGTTCATAGAATAAGACAGGACAAGTCATAGGAGCCATGACAACCACTTAGGCCATAAGCAACTTGGCATGATACAGTATAGTATTGATGACCATTACCAAATGCAAGTCTTATGACCTCATAGAGGTAGTTGCAGGTCTTATAAGTCACGGTAGACTTTTTTTTTCCCGACAATGTTGGTTGTTGTTGTTGTTTTTTTTGTTTTTTTTTTGTTTTTGTTTGTTTGTTTGTTTACCCTCAGCGCGCATGCGCGAGAGGGTTGTAGTAGTTACCCTGTCAGTCTGTCACGCTCTGATTTTGGAGATTATTGACAATTAACTGTTGATTTAGGTATGAACTTATTCAGAAAGAAGATTTAGGACCTTTTATTGTGCTACTTTTTTTAATTTGGGGCTAATTGTTGATAAAACGTGAAGCTTTCAGCTCCACATTGGCAGGGTTTCATTTAGGGGGGGCGAAAGGGGGCATTTGCCCCCCCTTGGGTTCTAAATGCCCCCCCTTGGATTCTAAGTGCCCCCCACCCTTTTGAAAGAACCGATATTTATTAAGAGAAAAATGTAAACCAAATTAATAATAAACAATATTCACACAGCAATTCGTCTAGGTTTTTTGTTCCATACTGTAATAATGTCATTTAATTGTGTAGATGAGAGCGTCTCGGGTGTCTCCATGGCAAATAGGATAATTGTGATTGCCCAATTCGATTTCGAATTCGTGTTTTAATTAGTTTCATTTTGGAGAAGCTCCTTTCCACTGAAGCAGTGCTGACAGGGATAGATAGACATATGTTTGCCAGGGTGATAATGTTTGGAAAAATTTCACTAAGCATATCACTTGTGGTGAGCTCTTTCAACTGCAAGTGCAGGTTACCTTTCGGCTTCTTCGATAAGTAGCTTCGAAATGTTTTCCACTCCTCTCGGGTTTCGCGGGAAATAAGAGCTTCTTTGGTGTATTCATCTCCACCAGCAGTCTTAGCAGGCAGCTCTGCACCATAGTGAGCTAATAGTACATCTATTAAGTCCTCACCATATGTATGGAAGTCAGAAGAGTCAGCAGCTGGCACTTTCTTCGGATCAAAGATGCCAAATGAGGAGACCATATCTTGTGAAATAAATCTGCTGGATATGTTTGCCTTCAGCATCCTGATAAACGGTTCAGCCACTTGTCCTTGGAATGTAGCAATGCTTTCCGTGGTTAACGTGATGTCAGTGACTTCTTCGATCTCATTCTTTGCATCCATCAGTTCTAATACCCAGTTAGCAGCAGGTAACATGGCATCATCAAGTGTATTGAGAGTGGCATCAACAAGAGGGGTGATAGCTGTCAAGTCTATTCTCTCAGTCTGGAGAGCTCTGCTCAACTTCGCCACTTGTGGCAGAACATAATCAAGGAGGTACAGTATATGGCCACTAAAGTTGAGGGCCTACATAAGGCTTTACTGATACCTAGAGCTTCAGGTGCATGTGTCTGCTCATAGATATTGTTTAGAGCAGTCACAATTGCACTGTAGCTAGCTTTGACTGCCTTCACACAGCGTTCATGGGACAGCCAGCGAGTATCTGATGGTTTCACAACTTTCAGCTCAGGTAAGTCAAGCACCTGCTGTACTGCTTTGAGACTCTCAGCTCGCTTAGGAGAATAGTGGAAAAATTCCAGAGGGTGGTGAGTGTGATGTACACATGTTTTATCCCACTGGTAGCATTAGCTGCTTGAACGCATGCTAGCTGTAGCAAATGGCAATGGCAGTGTACGAAAAGTGCATGAGGTGAAATTTTCTTCAGGAGACTCTGCACACCATTGTGTTTCCCAGAGAAAGTAGCTGCTCCATCGAATCCCATACCCACCAGCTTGCTAATCTGTATGTTTTTATCTTTCATGAATTCAACAAGGGCAGAATAAATAGTCTTTGCATCAGTAGCTTTCAATGGAACTATATCCAAGAAGTGCTCAACAGGTTGACCGTCCATGTTCACCCAGCGGAAGAAATTGAAAGCTCTTCTGTGGTCGTCACATCAGTGCACTCATCTGCCATTATGCTGAAATGGGAAGCTTGGCGAAGCCGTTTCAGTAAACATTCTTCAGCCCATAAGCCAACTGCCTCAACAAATTCAACCACAGCAACTTTAGATGTGTAGGTTGCATTTAATCTAGCTCTTTCAAGGAACCCCTTTAAATCTTCTGCACCAAAACTTACGATTAGATCAATAAGTTCATCAAAATTTGTTGTGTGGGGAATGTGGCGACGAGCTAGAAAATGGGTGCAACGAATTAGAGCTTTAATGGCCATTCTGTTCTTTAACTTTTCCTCATCATTAATTTGTTGGAGTTGCTGAATGACTGACCCTTCTTGTAGTGCTGTAGCTGCAGCCATCTCTGCTTCACATGATAGGAGGTGAATATCACTCTTTGCATGAATTTTCATCTTCTCTATTGCCTTCTTCCAGTTCGTGAAAGGTTTTGAGATCCATGTTCCTCCTGTTCTTTGAAGAGAAATTCCTCTCTTCCTGCAAACCTTACAAAAAGCTCCTTGGAAATTTTTATCAAACATCAGCCAATTGAAGCTCTCTTCCCATTTTTTGTTGTATTTTCGACTGCTTGCAGTGATTTTCTTGCTTTTCTCATGTGTAGTTAATCTTTCCTTTGCATGCTTCTCATGGACAATTAATCTTTTCTTGGCAGGACTTGGCTCCAAAAACTCAGTATCAGATTGATTGCTGTCAATTTTATCTTCTGTGTCACTGCTACTTGAGTGGCCAGGTGACTTTGAAGAGCTTGCACCACAGAAGAAAGAGCGAATATCCATTTGAGACTATCTTAAGCTGTCAGGGACTACGAGTGCTTAGAGTTCTGGTTCTGGAAGTTGTAGAATCTGTATAGATCAAAACTCAACAACTGCTACGGTGAGCTGAGGGCTGGCCTTTTTATAGCCAGCCAGCAACCGTAAGTGTGAATCAACGTGTGATAAACCTAAGGGGAGGTGAGAGTCAGAGTTGAATAGTGTGTGAAAAGCATCTAAATAGTGAATGTCACAGTTGACTGAAAATTGCTAGACGGTGGAGGTGAAAATGAGTAGCTGAATTAACTTGTCAGGATCTGACATATGCAGACCTCATTAGATAAGATTATGTTTTTTTAATGTAGGACATAGGCCTTCCAATAATTCTATTTCACTCCCATGGTGACCAGTGCCGCCCGCCCCCCCTTACATTTTCAAAACTCTATTTTGCCCCCCCTTGCAAAAATGTCTGGATGAAACACTGATTGGTACCAGCTGGGTAACTCCCCCTAGTGTCACGTCATAACTCTATGTAAGGCTTGCTTACTAACAAGAAACAGGAAGGAACCTAAGAAGCTTAACACAAAAAGCAGCAATATTACTGGTGATGTGCTTGAGCACAAATGGCGAGCGAGCCTAAAGACTATACTATTTTTATATGAATGATTTTGACTTCTAACACTGAAGCTACTGAAAATAAGGTCCCAGTTATTAAATTTCGCATACACGGTAAAGGGATTTCAGTGCCATAGTGACAACTCTCTGCAACTGCTTGAATTGAAGGGAAAAAAACAAAACTAAACAATACACATTATTTAAAAGTTTTTTTGTGATATTCTTTAGCTAAGTAGGGTTGTAACACACAATGCTTTGACACAACTGGACATGCACCTACACAGACTTATACCTTCGCGGTAGTCTAGTGGACAATGTATTTTCAGGTAAATACTGTGCGCACGGCTTATAACCATGACAAAGCGCGCATTGACTTACCACCGCCACTAACTCGAATAGAAATGGAAGTCCCTTAAGTTTTCAAGTTTTAACTGCACCCGCAAAAGAATTCAAAACGGTAAACAATTCAATTTCTAGGGTGATACGGGTACTGATCAATAAACCAGAGGATTCTGTTTAGTGCAATTTGGGACGGGGTCGACCACATAACTAACACAAAAACGCGAGGGTCAAAGTACAAAATGACATACGTACGTCCATACATATATCTAAATAAATAAACAAACATCCCTGATTTTCAATTGTGTTACCCCTGTAAGTGTCTCGCTCGCTCGCCGATTATTGTTTGTTCTTAGCTAGTCAGCACATGTAACACACAACACTCTCACATGCACTCGTTCACTGGATATACCAACACAAGATTTACATTGTAGTCTCTTGGTAGCTTGGCATGTTGGGAAATGGATTTTCAAGTACGAACAGTGATGACGAAAAAAAGTTACATACATACGTCCAAGCATATAATTATATACAATAATATATCCCTGATTTTTTTTTGTCCCTGATAGTGTCTCGCTCGCTGCCAATTATTGCATATATAGTTTCCACGATTGAGCTTTTTTTTTTGTGTGTGTGTGTGTGTGTGTGTGTGTGTGTGTATGTTTGCATGACTTTTAACTTCATTCTCATATTCTACCACTGCTCTGCATATTATCACGTGATGCCAGGAATGATTCTCTCTAAGACTTTTGCTAGCTGTACTAACTTTAGGGATGATGTTTCAGCCTTCATTGTTTGAAGCCGCAGTACTAGTGGCTGGACCCATCGGTTCGCTTCCTAACAACAGTTATATGGTATTGTTCTAAAGACGTCCAAAAATTAATTGTACTCAATATTTACAAGGAAAAACAATAGAATACTTTGAGATATGAAGAAAAAATTTTTTTCCAAATGTCAATTAGTCATCATTAGATAACTGTTCTGGTGAAATTTAAAGCAATGTACAATGACTAACCTAATTTTTTGTCTAATTTAATTAGCGTCATTTGTAATAAACTTCTTTCCATATGAGCAGTGTGAGGCAGACTGTGGCAAGTGCATTGGGGATGCTTAGCCTGTATTATATTGTGCTGCTCAATTATGACACTGAGCAGTATCATATCTTTTGCGGCTAAGGAAATGATAAATGTGGTCTTATCGGACGAAATGCTTTCTTCGTGATTTCATCAATTGATAAACTTTTTGTGGCTTTTTCAGTGTCCAGGGGCGTGGAAGATAATTTGGAATAGGGAGGCTCCACTGCACTTGAGCTAGACAGGGAAGTACTTTGCTTCCCTTCGCCCCCCCCCCCCTCTCCTCATCATCCACATATGCACACACACACACACACACACACACATCCCAGATATTAGTTTGACTTTCGTGGAGACATTTGCCCCAATTTTAAAGTTTTGTGGAAATTAATATTAATTGGCGAGCGAGCGTAGCGAGCGAGACACTTACAGGGGTAACACAATCGAAAATCGGGGATGTTTGTTTATTTAGATATATGTATGGACGTATGTATGCCATTTTGTACTTTGACCCTCGCGTTTTTGTGTTAGTTATGTGGTCGACCCCGTCCCAAATTGCACTAAACAGAATCCTCTTGTTTATCGATCAGTACCCGTATCACCCTAGAAATTGAATTGTTTACCGTTTTGAATTCTTTTTCAAACTTGAAAACTAAAGGGACTTCCATTTCTATTCGAGTTATAGTGGCAGTGGTAAGTCAATGCGCTCTTTGTCATGGTTATAAGCCGTGCGCAACTGTATTTACTTTAAAATACATTGTCCACTATACTACTGCGAAGGTAAGTCTGTGTAGGTGCATGTCCAGTTGTGTCAAAGCATTGTGTGTTACAACCACTACTTAGCTAAAGAATATCACAAAGAAAACTTTTAAATAACGTGTATTGTTTTGTTGCTGTTGTTTTTCTTCCAAGCAGTTGTAGAGAGTTGTTACTATGGCACTGAAATCCCTTTACCCTGTATGCTAAATTAAAAAACTGGACCTTATTTTCAGTAACTTCAGTGTTAGAAGTCAAAATCATTCATATAAAAATAGTATAGTCTTTAGGCTCGCTCGCCATTTGTGCTCAAGCACATCACTAGTATAGTATAATATGGAAGGTGTAAATTTTAACAACTTCTACTGTACTAAACTCCTGTACTTTCTCTAACAAAATGTCTACATATGTTAGAATTACAAGCACGAAAACACAAATCCAAGAATCTTGAATTATGTTGAGCTAGTTTTACTTGAGACATACACTTTCAATGTAGGAGTGTGAAGTGGCAGGTGTAGTGGTGCAGTGACTACTCCACTGGTCTACATGCATTCTCAGGACCTGACTTCAATACAACTAGAGGTGAGGAACTCTAGAATGACTTCTTAACTGCACTAACAAGAAAGAGGCCTTTTGAAACTTATTTTTATTGATTACTATATTTATATGATCATTTTAATTGGCTTGTGGATATTTCCATTTAATGCACACTTAGACAACCTGAAATATATAGGGAGCGACTTAGAGTCTGAACTTTTAGAACTCTTGTCACTTCATTTACTAATAATCCTTTGAAACCATTTGTATGTGTGGCTAGGGACACACACACACACACACACACACACACACAAACACACACATTTATTCAACTCTTTATTTGTAAAGTATTGAATACAAATGAAAGATGAAGAGTTCCTGGATCATTTGGTCAATGACCTGACGACAGCCACGCACAATAACCTGGTCTCACACACGCACACACATAGCTACAGTACTGAAATTAATGAAAGTGAAAGAAGAAAATAATGGTTCACATGATAGTTAGTCATTTGGCGAGGGGTCTGACTAAAACACGGACCGGACTAAATTCGCGAAAAACTCGCGCACAGCGAGCGCGCATGCCCGGACTCTATGTAAACTCCACATCCAACTTATTGATAACAATATTGGTACTACCCTGCTTCTTCGGGGGCAATGAGTGGAAGAGAAATATTTTTTGTTACTTGGCAAAGGTAAGAAAAACGTAGCTCCGACAGTACTTGTAGATGGGAATTATTTTGTTGTCAGTGATGCTTCCATAACTACACTTTAATAAGCTTTGGTGTAATTATATAACCTTATTCAAAATAGTTGACAGTACACAACCTCAACAGGATTATCTTAAAGAATTAATGTCAACATAGCATTATTGTAAGCCTTGTAATAGTATTCCATTATTTAATTACATTATAATTATAATTATTCTTGTTGCCATTGCCATAATAATAACAATGATAACAACACAACAATTACACTATTAGTAATAAAACAATATAAATAGAGTTTAAGGTAGTTAAACGAGGTTAACGGAGGGAGCTGGGACTGGGTGGGGCTTGCGAGGCCGAGGGGCAGGCAGCTGTCATTACCTCGTCACGCAAGCACACCGATTCGGCGGCACCTGTGCCACGATGACCACTAGCGGTGAATGCAGGCGCCAAAGACAAACCTAGTGTACTAGCCAGTTCTGCATTGGTATCAAGGTACGGCCCTAAATTTGCAGCTGAGTGATGGACCGAACAATTTCCAAACAAACCAGCCACCAACCCCAGCGGCCACCAAAAAAAAAAAAAAAAAAAAATTAGGAAAGCAAGCAGCAAGAAAAAACAAGAAACAAAAGCAAAAACGAACTTGATCCTTTGTTTTCCAGACAATTATCCTCATCCTTTACCATCCTATGGATGTGACTAGCCAGGCTGGAGGGTTGAGCCTCGAGCACCCCCATAGTTTAAGCATGAAGGGGGCCCTCGGGCTTCCTCCCATAATAGCCAAGGGGGAGTTAGTAACTACGTGACACGCATGCGTGCAACCCTAGCGCATGCGCATAGCTTCACCAGCCTGGGTTAGCGACCACAGTTAACTAGTGATGTGCTTCAACACAAATGGTGAGCGAGCTGTGACAAACAGCGCATTAACAGGAGTAACTTACCACCGCCACTAATAGAATGTAAATTAACTCTGCTAAGTTTGTAAGACCTACGTAACTGTGAATGTCTGTGCTCTTCTGTCTTTGCCTTTATTTTTCCTGGCATTATTTCAAAGTCTTTTCTCCTAAATTTCTTGTGCCCGCGCTACTATTTACATTTTTTAAAGTCGCCTCTGGGCGTGGACACGCATTGACCTCTTTGAACTTTGCCATAAATGTATATATATAATATATATACCAAAATCTTAATTGAGACTCGTTAGTGAGTCTTGCTTCGCTCGCCCAGTGACTACTATAACTATATAGTTATTATTATTGTGGTTATTATTATTATTAATATTATAACTAATATTAGTATAATTTTATCATCTTCATTATTATCTTTGTTATTGTTATTATTATAATAATTATTATTATTATTACAACTATTATTATCATTATTATTATGAATTCTAGCTAATTAAAGAATACGCATCCCTCCTTTATTTTGAAGCGTAGACACATGTGTTAGTGAATTCTAGCTAATTAAAGAGTACGCAACGGTTTCCACTCCCTTATTTTGAAGCGTAGACACATGTGTTAGTGAATTCTAGCTAATTAAAGAGTACGCAACGGTTTCCACTCCCTTATTTTGAAGCGTAAACACATATGTTAGTGAATTCTAGCTAATTAAAGAGTACGCAACGGTTTCCACTCCCTTATTTTGAAGCGTAGACACATGTGTTAGTGAATTCTAGCTAATTAAAGAGTACGCAACGGTTTCCACTCCTATATTTTGAAGCGTAGACACATGTGTTAGTGAATTCTAGCTAATTAAAGAGTACGCAACGGTTTCCACTCCCTTATTTTGAAGCGTAGACACATGTGTTAGTGAATTCTAGCTAATTAAAGAGTACGCAACGGTTTCCACTCCCTTATTTTGAAGCGTAAACACATATGTTAGTGAATTCTAGCTAATTAAAGAGTACGCAACGGTTTCCACTCCCTTATTTTGAAGCGTAGACACATGTGTTAGTGAATTCTAGCTAATTAAAGAGTACGCAACGGTTTCCACTCCCTTATTTTGAAGCGTAGACACATGTGTTAGTGAATTCTAGCTAATTAAAGAGTACGCAACGGTTTCCGCTCCCTTATTTTGAAGCGTAGACACATGTGTTAGTGAATTCTAGCTAATTAAAGAGTACGCAACGGTTTCCACTCCCTTATTTTGAAGCGTAGACACATGTGTTAGTGAATTCTAGCTAATTAAAGAGTACGCAACAGTAGCACTTAAATTTCTTTCTTGAGATTATCATCCACTATGAGTGTCCAGTTGGAATGCTGGAATGCATAATGATTGTAAGATTTGATACAGAAATTCTTCATGATCACAAGTTTTTCCAGATGTGAAAGGTGATTTATACTCCAACTCAACAGCTATGGCTGCTGGAATTACTCCATTACTGCTGTGGCTGTCAGGGTCACTCTTTGTACTGTCAGAATTCATAGTTCAAGCCTAAAAGCCTGGACAGGAAACCTCTTTCTGCATCATCACGAGTCCCCGCCCACAACAGGAAGTAAAATTTAAGAAAAGAAAAAATAGCTAAGAATGGTGCCATTGTGAAGCAACCGCTCAGTTTTGAGTTATATGGTTTGGGCCACTTAAGATGCATCAAGGCCGTAGCAAGCGGTCCGACTACTCCGACCTTGGTCGGACCACTTTTGAGCTGAAGAAGGGTGTGTCATATTTTTTGCGCATGCGTAATCTAGGGGAATGCAGCTGTAATTTTCAGGTCCTGTGCAAGGTAGTTATGGCTTCATCTTCATCTCTTTCAGAGGATGTATCGAGCAGGTTTACAGATTTTCCTGATAAACCTCATCAGCCTCTGAACTTGGACTATCCCAAGAGAATGTTCGGGAAGAAAACGGTAGTGGAGCGGAAATTTCAGGCGAGTTGGTATTCTCAATGGCCTTTTCTTCATTATGAAGAATCTTCAGATCAAGTATTCTGCCATACCTGTGTGATGGGGTTCAAACTAAAGCGTATGCGGACTAACTCAGCTGATTCAGCTTTTGTAAGTTCAGATTTCTACAATGAAAGGAATGGCTAGCTAAACTAGCCAGCTCACTAATTGTTTGAGATATCTTTAGTATGATGCAAATTTAATGTATTAAAAGAATGTAGATGCCAAAGTCCTAGCTAATTTGGATCTCATAATTTGCGATATTATGACACTGGCATTATGCATCGACAATACTTAGCAATATGTGAATGTTTCTCTTTATAGCTGCAGTAATCGCAAACTTGATCATTATTTCATGCATGAATTCATTATGTCCATTTAAGTAATTTACTAGTGTTTTATAACTACATTGGAGAATTATTTTTAATAGCCAGTTTAATTGGAAAATACACTTAAGCTATTTATTAAATATAGCTATTGTTAAATTTGATTCCTTTCTTCATTAGGTGACACGTGGATTTTCAAATTGGAAGGAGGCAAGAACTGCTTTTAAGAATCATGAAAAGAGTGCTTCCCACAAAGAGGCAGTAGAAACTATGGTTACAATTCCATCTACAACTAAGGATGTCAGTGTGATGCTGTCTAAGCAATTTGGAAGCCAGAAAGTGAAGAATCAGCAAGCACTATACCATATTATCTCTTGTATTAGATATTTGTGCCGTCAAGGACTCTCAATTCGTGGAGACAAGGATGAAACTAATGGGAATTTACAGCAGCTACTGCGCATGAAAGCTGAAGAGGATACTAACCTAAAAGATTGGCTACGTAGAAAGGAGAATGTTTACACTAGTCCTGACATCCAGAATGAAATTATTAAGCTAATGGGCCTTCAAATATTAAGAAATATTACTTCAGATCTACAGTGTTCCCCTTTTCTTGCTATTATGGCAGATGAAACCACAGATTCCTCAAACACTGAACAAGTTACATTGTTTTTTCGAAGTGTAAGTGATGATTTTGAGGTCCAAGAAGAATTCATAGGTTTGTATCATGTTCCTTCTATTGATGCTGCAACTTTGAGCTCAGTTATTCAGGATGTCTTTGCAAGAATGAACTTGAGCCTTGGAAAACTTCGCGGACAGTGCTATGATGGAGCAAGTTCTATGAGTGGAAGCAAGAGTGGAGTAGCCAAAAGAATAAGTGATTTAGAATCTAGAGCAGTGTTCACACACTGCTATGGTCATGCTCTGAATTTAGCAGCCTGTGACACCATAAAAAAGATTAAGCTGTTAAAAGATGCCCTGGAAGTTACTTACGAAGTTACTAAGCTGATTAAGTATTCTCCTCGAAGGCAAGAAATATTTTATCAAGTGAAGGAAAACATGAGTTCCAGTTCTGATAGTCCGGGAATTCGAGTTTTGTGTCCTACTCGGTGGACAGTGAGAGCTGAGTCACTTGGAAGTGTGGTGAAGAATTATGAAGTATTAATGCAGACATGGGAAGAAGCTGCAGAAATAGTTAAAGATTCTGAAACAAAGGCCAGGATCAGAGGAGTTGCTGTACAGATGAAATCATTTAATTATGTATTTGGAAACTTATTGGGGGAAATGCTTCTTAAACATGCTGACAACCTGAGCAGGACTCTGCAAAGCAAAAGTCTATCAGCTGCAGGGCAGACAATAGCAGGTATGACAGTTGATACGCTTAGTTCTTTACGAAATGATGCTTCTTTTGATTTGTTTTGGGCAAAGGTAAATGATAAAGCTACTAAATTGGGTGTTAACGATCCTCAGCTTCCACGGAAAAGAAAACCTCCTGCAAGGTATGATGATGGTCTGTCACAGGCTGAGTTTCATGACAATCCTAAGTCTTATTTCAGACAAATATACTTCGAAGCTTTGGACTTGATAATTTCCTGCATCACTGATCGATTTTCTCAGCCGGGTTATGAAATCTATAAATCTATTGAATCAGTTCTGAGTAAAGCTTGTAACCAAGAAGATTTCAAACCTGATTTGGATGTTGTCTGTGACTTTTATAGAGATGATTTCAATAAACAATTACTGCAAACACAACTGGAAGTTTTAAAAGCACATTGTAAACATAATTCATCTTCTAGCTTTCAGTCCATATTTGATGTGAAGCAGTATTTTCTGTCATTGTCTTCTGCTCAACTGTCCCTATTATCTGAAGCAAAGCGGCTTTTGCAGTTAATGCTAGTTATGCCAGCCACAAATGCCTCGTCGGAGAGATCCTTTAGTGCACTTCGGCGTGTGAAGACATACCTCAGAGCTACAATGAATCAGGATCGTCTGAACTATTTAATGCTGTTACATATACACAAAGAAAGAACAGATAAATTGGATCTTAAATTAATAGTAAATCAGTTTATTGGAGAGTCACAACATCGATCCAGCATTTTTGCTAAGTATTTCTAAATCATTCAAACTTTCAAATATTCATTCGTATCACCTATATAATTTAATTCATTATATTTGATAATTAAAATGAAACTGTTCATAATTTCGCCAAATTTATGTCATTGTGTGTACACATTTTATATACCACACCTACTTCCAATGGAAACCACACCTATTTTGCAAAACCACACCCACTTCCTGGTCTGACCACTTTTTAGGTGCTTGCTACGGCCTTGTGCATCCACCATCACAAATTATACGAGGGGAAACTGTTGTACACTCTTAAATTAATAAGAAGTCACTTCAAATGCATCCACTATCACAAATTATAAGAGGGGAAACTGTCATACATTCTTTAATTGATGAGAAGTCACTTCAGATGCATCTGACTGAAATAATTATAATAATAGCAATCTTTTCTCATTCTAACAGCCGATATAATTAAACCCAACATTTCGACTTCTTGCTGAACGACTCCTGAATAGGACTTTGGCAAGAAGTCAAAACATCGGGTTAAGTTTTAATTAACAATAGTAGCTGTTATAACAAGAAAATTTTACTATTATCATCATTATTGTGATTATTATTGAATTCTAGCTTGCGCAACTGTTTGCCACCATATTTTGAAGTGTAGATATAATATGTGAATTTTATAGCTAATTAAAGCGTGTACAGCATCTGAAGTGACTTCGTATCAATTAAAGAGTGTATGACAGTTTTGTTTGTTAACTAACAAAACAACTATAAATACAAAACCGAAGGCAATATGAGAGTTTAGTAAGCGGTATACTTGGTGTGAGTTGGTTAGGAGTACAGAATAATACACTAAATACCCCCAATTGAATTAGACTATAATATTAGAACATTTTTTCTGTAAAGTGAGGAAGAGTGATAATACACTGTACAAGCCAGATACTCTCACTTCATTTCAAAGAAGTTTGGACCACATTTGACACAATAATTACACAAGCCGTACAGTATCTTACGAGACGCCAAATTTGCATTCTCGAGGGAATAAAAATGCTGACCATAAGAAGGAAAAGGAAAAAAAGTAAAGCAGCTGAAGCTTTAGAAATCGGTGATATTGACTCAATGTGGGCCTTAGGAACTTTAGAAGACTCTCGTGCAGAGGTATTATTAAATACTGTTTGGTTTTTACTCACACTGCACATGGGATTGCGTGGCAGAGACGAACATTACAAACTAACATACGGAGATTTAGCTATCCAAACAATTCCAGATGGCCCCAAATACGTTGAATTTAATGAGAGAGACACCAAAATATGCTCAGGTGAGACTAATCCAAGCAGACAATTTAAGCCCAAAATGTGGAGCACCCCAAATAGTTTATCTCGTTGCCCACTTCGTAATTTTGAAATGTTTCTTCAAAAGCGCCCCTCAGAAGTGTGCATTTCTGAATCACCTTTTTATTTGGCTGTGAACTATCATCACTTAAATGACAACATCTGGTACAATAAGCAAATGATGGGTAATGACAGGATTAACACAATAATGAAGAGGATAGCTGCAACTGTAGGATGTCTGGGAAGAAAACAAACCATTCAGCAAGAAAAGTGATGGTGACTTGTCTCACAAAACATAATATTAATACCAGAAACTCAAATTATTCAATTAACTGGACACAAAAATATGCAAGTCTCAAAAATTATAAAACTCCCTCACTAGAATAACAAAGGGGCCGCACTACATGGTCAGGCTATGGCCTGACCACTTTTTTTGGGATGACATTACATATTCATAGAGAAAAAACAAACAGACTTTGGAGGCATCTTTATAAACACTTTCAAAGAAAGATTATTTGTTCTGGCCACAACCATGACCACACCTCTTCTTGGCATGACCACTAAAATGGGGCTTTTTCCAGCCCTGTATGTCTTGAGCTCAAATAGGAAGCCTGAGCCTTCAATTTCTAGTACTTCGTCAAGTGGTACTGCAAATCAAGACTTGACTCAGTTGTTTGCTGGACCAACACTCATTGGTTGTACAATCGATATTGGTTTCCCTCAGCAACACAGACACAAAGTTTCACAATGTCCACAACATCTAAAGACACACACTAATAATAGTAATAATTCACTAATAGATAAATGAATAACACATATAGATGTCAAAACAATGTGTTTTTATTTACCATGAAAATGTATTATGAAGACAGAAAAATTGGAATTAACCCCAAGGGGGTGCAATAACACTTTTAGAATGCCAAAGGGGACGTAATATGGGAAATATTTGGGTGGTTTGATTTGTATTAATCTCTATGGGAGTACCTGAGTTCAGTACATGACAATAATAATTATTGTTACTATAATTGTGGGGCTGCCCACAAGAGGATGAAGAATAAAGAGATATTATCATATCACACATTGCATAATCACACCTGTAACTTACCTACTGTTCTAAAACATTCTCTTAGCTAGTGTGCTCTCACCTAATGAGCACAGTCAGTGCCTCGTTTCTTTTTATGTTATACTTGTGGGTGGATGGCTATAATATTTAACTATTCCATCATATCTTCAATAAGTCTTTGGTTGAAGTTACATGTACCTTCACACCTCTTATGCTATTAATTAATTGCTCCTTTATACACACCTGAGCTAGGAGGAGTATTTGATTTAGTTACTGCTGAGGGTGCAGTATCATAGCTATCTATAATATAGATCAAGTCTGGTGGCAGTTTTACCTGTTATGTATTTCTGAGAGCAGTCCAAGTAGCTACCATAAACACAATTATTATTAATATTATTTTTTTTATTACTCATTATTGTTATTATTTTTATTTTTATTATTTTTATTTTTGTTGTTATTATTAATAGTAGTAGTAATATTTATTATGGCAATGGTAACAACAAGAAAAATTATAATTATTTGATAATATGCAAAACAACAATGGAATACTAGTAAATAACGGCAATGTTTACAAAAATGTTATGTTGATGCTGACAACACTACATGAGTGCTGTCTGGGCTATGTTTTTCTTACCTTTGCTAAGTAACAAATCTTTCCCTTCAACTCATTGCCACTGAACGAGAAACAAGAAAGTACATACTATAGTTCTAGACAAGTTTTACATGGAGTCCGGGCATGCGCGCTCGTGGTGTGCGAGTTTTTCACGTATTTAGTCCGGTGCATGGGTCCGGTCCGGTCCGTGTTTTAGTCACACCCTTACACAGGGGCTGGTGTCAAGTTTTTCTGAGGTTCTATGATTTCCAGATAATGTAAGATTCTATAACCCTTTCACTGCCAAGTTTATGACGACCAGTTCGGTAACATGAAAATGTAATGATATTTTACCTAAACATCTCTAACCTTTCTTACAGGGACACTCCACCCTGCACAAGCTGTGTATTACTTACTGAGACTGGACACGAGAAAATCGACCTTCCTTTAACTTTGAACGCTGAATAGGTGGGCGCAGACTGTTGTTGTAGTTTACGGCCATGACCGTTTAGGTCCCTCTGGCCCTATATAAGAACCAAGATAGCACAAGACAGATGGGGGAAATGAATCACGTGCTAGTTGAGACTTACGGCTAGCTATACGAAAATGTATTTACTGTCTGTTGGCTCTTGTGTATGTATAGCTAATATTAAGTGAGATTTGTTATGTTTCTGTTGCTGGATACTTAATCTGACCTTTCTTAGGTAATGTAGCTAAAATTTGCTGGTTGCACCAATCATGGGTATCCACTGTGTGATCTTATATTTTTGGATATGCACTTGTGCAGGGCTGTGGCTAGAATTATAGCAACATCCATTTCAATAAAGTATAAGTTCATAGAGACATCACTGCAGCTGCAACTAAAGAAATAAATGAACTAATTCTTGAATACTGTTGCAAATTGGCTCTGTCCAGAATAGCCACCTATAGCTGGCTACAGTGTACATGTGCTCAATCTCCATGGCTGTGTTTTATTCATTATACATGTGCTACAGTGTACATGTGCTCAGTTTCCATGGCTGTGTTTTATTCATGATACATGTGCTACAGTGTACATGTGCTCAGTCTCCATGACTGTGGTTTATTCATTATACATGTGCTACAGTGTACATGTGCTCAGTCTCCATGACTGTGTTTTATTCATTATACATGTGCTACAGTGTACATGTGCTCAGTCTCCATGACTGTGTTTTATTCATTATACATGTGTTACAGTGTACATGTGCTCAGTCTCCATGACTGTGTTTTATTCATTATACGTGTGTTACAGTGTACATGTGCTCAGTCTCCATGACTGTGTTTTATTCATTATACATGTGCTACAGTGTACATGTGCTCAGTCTCCATGGCTGTGTTTTATTCATTATACATGTGTTACAGTGTAAATGTGCTCAGTCTCCATGACTGTGTTTTATTCATTATACATGTGCTCTACAGTGTACATGTGCTCAGTCTCCATGACTGTTTTATTCATTATACATGTGTTACAGTGTACATGTGCTCAGTCTCCATGACTGTGTTTTATTCATTATACATGTGCTACAGTGTACATGTGCTCAGTCTCTATGGCTGTGTTTTATTCATTATACATGTGTTACAGTGTACATGTGCTCAGTCTTCATGACTGTGTTTTATTCATTATACATGTGCTACAGTGTACATGTGCTCAGTCTCCATGACTGTGTTTTATTCATTATACATGTGCTACAGTGTACATGTGCTCAGTCTCTATGGCTGTGTTTTATTCATTATACATGTGCTACAGTGTACATGTGCTCAGTCTCCATGACTGTGTTTTATTCATTATACATGTGTTACAGTGTACATGTGCTCAGTCTTCATGACTGTGTTTTATTCATTATACATGTGCTACAGTGTACATGTGCTCAGTCTCCATGACTGTGTTTTATTCATTATACATGTGCTACAGTGTACATGTGCTCAGTCTCTATGGCTGTGTTTTATTCATTATACATGTGCTACAGTGTACATGTGCTCAGTCTCCATGACTGTGTTTTATTCATTATACATGTGTTACAGTGTACATGTGCTCAGTCTTCATGACTGTGTTTTATTCATTATACATGTGCTACAGTGTACATGTGCTCAGTCTCCATGACTGTGTTTTATTCATTATACATGTGCTACAGTGTACATGTGCTCAGTCTCTATGGCTGTGTTTTATTCATTATACATGTGCTACAGTGTACATGTGCTCAGTCTCCATGACTGTGTTTTATTCATTATACATGTGTTACAGTGTACATGTGCTCAGTCTCCATGACTGTGTTTTATTCAT
>WLWD01005929.1_pt1 | contig 71465 bp, 33 predicted proteins | sample 6712731 | NCBI WGS metagenome assembly WLWD01 (sample SAMN12718690, study PRJNA576275) | sponge metagenome | isolation source: marine sponge | host: Mycale hentscheli | place: New Zealand: South Island, Marlborough, Capsize Point | collected 2014-11-01
CCCCTAGCCCTAGCCCTAGCCCTAGCCCTATCCCTAGCCCTAGCCCTAGCCCTAGCCCTAGCCCTAGCCCTAGCCCTAGCCCTAGCCCTAGCCCTAGCCCTAGCCCTAGCCCTAGCCCTAGCCCTAGCCCTAGCCCTAGCCCTAGCCCTAGCCCTAGCCCCAGCCCTAGCCCCTAGCCCTAGCCCTAGCCCTAGCCCTAGCCCTAGCCCTAGCCCTAGCCCTAGCCCTAGCCCTAGCCCTAGCCCTAGCCCTAGCCCTAGCCCTAGCCCTAGCCCTAGCCCTAGCCCTAGCCCTAGCCCTAGCCCTAGCCCTTAGCCCTAGCCCTAGCCCTAGCCCTAGCCCTAGCCCTAGCCCTAGCCCTAGCCCTAGCCCTAGCCCTAGCCCTAGCCCTAGCCCTAGCCCTAGCCCTAGCCCCTAGCCTAGCCCTAGCCCTAGCCCTAGCCCTAGCCCTAGCCCTAGCCCTAGCCCTAGCCCTAGCCCTAGCCCTAGCCCTAGCCCTAGCCCTAGCCCTAGCCCTAGCCCTAGCCCTAGCCCTAGCCCTAGCCCTAGCCCTAGCCCCTAGCCCTAGCCCTAGCCCTAGCCCTAGCCCTAGCCCTAGCCCTAGCCCTAGCCCTAGCCCTAGCCCTCGCCCTAGCCCTAGCCCTAGCCCTAGCCCTAGCCCTAGCCCTAGCCCTAGCCCTAGCCCTAGCCCTAGCCCTAGCCCTAGCCCTAGCCCTACTCCTATTCAGTTTGGAGCACCCTATTCAAAATGTTGCACTAATTTTGGCAGTGATCACCTCCCATAGTTTTTTCCCTTCAATTCAAGCAGTTTCAGAGAGTTGTTACTATGGCACTGAAATCCCTTTACCGTGTATGCGAAATTTAAAAACTGGACCTTATTTTCAGTAGCTTCAGTGTTAGAAGTCAAAATCATTCATATAAAAATAGTATAGTCTTTAGGCTCGCTCGCCATTTGTGCTAAAGCACATCACTAGTAGGTAGACATCTATTGCTACTGGACTTAGTCTGCTTGATTATACTGGCTTCCCTGAGGCTCCATCATTACTTTCTACAGTTCTAACCCTAAGGAAAACTGCTGCACAGGTAGCTAACTATCTGTCCTTACTTTCTTCTTCTCTAACATGGCTAAATTCGCCAGAAGCTTTTAATAGCCTCAAAGGTTGTAAAACAAGAAGCCGTAAACTCCTGATCGAATGGTACAAAAAATTGGTAAAGGTTACATAGCAAAAGAAAGTTTTAGCCATTGTCAAAATGAGCAGTCTTTTAGACGTTTTTTGATTACCGTATGTCACATATAGCTTTAATATTTTATTTTTTATGATTCTTTAAAGTGATTGACTTCCGTGGCTGCATTAATGCGGCCGCAATTGTTTTTGTTCCCCATTTAACTTCAATAAATCCACCTGATATGAATTCTCACTTCAAATAAATGCTTCGACCAGACATCTTGAGAACTAATGTGGAGTTGTTGGCTGCAGCTACTTACTTACAAATTTCTATATACATAGTGAATGCCTACTATAAAAGACATCAGCTGTGTTCAGATATCGATATACAGAAGCCGTTGACTTCCATCCCATCATACTCATACTTGATTATTACAAACCACTAGTCATACCTAAATGTTTTTATTAATCAAACATTTTTAGGCTGCTATTTAAAAAAAAAACATTGAACTTTAACTAGCGGTGTGCTTGAGCACAAATGGCGAGCGAGCCTTAAACAAGTTAATGCTGTTGAGTAGGGCTTATAACTGTGACAAATAGCGACTAACTCGAATAGAAATGGAGCTCCCATAAGTTTTTGCATTTTAACTGCACCCGCAAAAGAATTCAAAGAGGTAAACAATTCAATTTCTAAGGTGATACGGGTAATGGTCGCTAAACCGGAGGATTCTGTTTAGTGAAGTTTGGGACGGGGTCGAACGCGGAGCGAACACAAAAATACGGAGGGTCAAAGTACAAAATGACATACATACGTCCAAACATATATCTAAATAAATAAACAAACATCCCCGATTTTCAATTGTGTTACCCCTGTAAGTGTCTCGCTCGCTACGCTCGCTCGCCAATAATCAAGTATGTTTATACCTAGTCAAACAAATATTATCCAAGAAATCCCATCATATTGAACTGCTGCACACTAACCACTGTCAGTGTTTCATCCAGACATTCTTGCAAGGGGGGGCAAAATAGAGTTTTGAAAATGTAAGGGGGGGCGGGCGGCACTGGTCACCATGGGAGTGAAATAGAATTATTGGAAGGCCTATGTCCTACATTAAAAAAACATAATCTTATCTAATGAGGTCTGCGTATGTCAGATCCTGACAAGTTAATTCAGCTACTCATTTCACCTCCACCGTCTAGCAATTTTCAGTCAACTGTGACATTCACTATTTAGATGCTTTTCACACACTATTCAACTCTGACTCTCACCTCCCCTTAGGTTTATCACACGTTGATTCACACTTACGGTTGCTGGCTGGCTATAAAAAGGCCAGCCCTCAGCTCACCGTAGCAGTTGTTGAGTTTTGATCTATACAGATTCTACAACTTCCAGAACCAGAACTCTAAGCACTCGTAGTCCCTGACAGCTTAAGATAGTCTCAAATGGATATTCGCTCTTTCTTCTGTGGTGCAAGCTCTTCAAAGTCACCTGGCCACTCAAGTAGCAGTGACACAGAAGATAAAATTGACAGCAATCAATCTGATACTGAGTTTTTGGAGCCAAGTCCTGCCAAGAAAAGATTAATTGTCCATGAGAAGCATGCAAAGGAAAGATTAACTACACATGAGAAAAGCAAGAAAATCACTGCAAGCAGTCGAAAATACAACAAAAAATGGGAAGAGAGCTTCAATTGGCTGATGTTTGATAAAAATTTCCAAGGAGCTTTTTGTAAGGTTTGCAGGAAGAGAGGAATTTCTCTTCAAAGAACAGGAGGAACATGGATCTCAAAACCTTTCACGAACTGGAAGAAGGCAATAGAGAAGATGAAAATTCATGCAAAGAGTGATATTCACCTCCTATCATGTGAAGCAGAGATGGCTGCAGCTACAGCACTACAAGAAGGGTCAGTCATTCAGCAACTCCAACAAATTAATGATGAGGAAAAGTTGAAGAACAGAATGGCCATTAAAGCTCTAATTCGTTGCACCCATTTTCTAGCTCGTCGCCACATTCCCCACACAACAAATTTTGATGAACTTATTGATCTAATCGTAAGTTGTGGTGCAGAAGATTTAAAGGGGTTCCTTGAAAGAGCTAGATTAAATGCAACCTACACATCTAAAGTTGCTGTTGTTGAATTTGTTGAGGCAGTTGGCTTATGGGCTGAAGAATGTTTACTGAAACGGCTTCGCCAAGCTTCCCATTCAGCATAATGGCAGATGAGTGCACTGATGTGACGACCACAGAAGAGCTTTCAATTTTCTTCCGCTGGGTGAACATGGACGGTCAACCTGTTGAGCACTTCTTGGATATAGTTCCATTGAAAGCTACTGATGCAAAGACTATTTATTCTGCCCTTGTTGAATTCATGAAAGATAAAAACATACAGATTAGCAAGCTGGTGGGTATGGGATTCGATGGAGCAGCTACTTTCTCTGGGAAACACAATGGTGTGCAGAGTCTCCTGAAGAAAATTTCACCTCATGCACTTTTCGTACACTGCCATTGCCATTTGCTACAGCTAGCATGCGTTCAAGCAGCTAATGCTACCAGTGGGATAAAACATGTGTACATCACACTCACCACCCTCTGGAAATTTTTCCACTATTCTCCTAAGCGAGCTGAGAGTCTCAAAGCAGTACAGCAGGTGCTTGACTTACCTGAGCTGAAAGTTGTGAAACCATCAGATACTCGCTGGCTGTCCCATGAACGCTGTGTGAAGGCAGTCAAAGCTAGCTACAGTGCAATTGTGACTGCTCTAAACAATATCTATGAGCAGACACATGCACCTGAAGCTCTAGGTATCAGTAAAGCCTTATGTAGGCCCTCAACTTTAGTGGCCATATACCTCCTTGATTATGTTCTGCCACAAGTGGCGAAGTTGAGCAGAGCTCTCCAGACTGAGAGAATAGACTTGACAGCTATCACCCCTCTTGTTGATGCCACTCTCAATACACTTGATGATGCCATGTTACCTGCTGCTAACTGGGTATTAGAACTGATGGATGCAAAGAATGAGATCGAAGAAGTCACTGACATCACGTTAACCACGGAAAGCATTGCTACATTCCAAGGACAAGTGGCTGAACCGTTTATCAGGATGCTGAAGGCAAACATATCCAGCAGATTTATTTCACAAGATATTGTCTCCTCATTTGGCATCTTTGATCCGAAGAAAGTGCCAGCTGCTGACTCTTCTGACTTCCATACATATGGTGAGGACTTAATAGATGTACTATTAGCTCACTATGGTGCAGAGCTGCCTGCTAAGACTGCTGGTGGAGATGAATACACCAAAGAAGCTCTTATTTCCCGCGAAACCCGAGAGGAGTGGAAAACATTTCGAAGCTACTTATCGAAGAAGCCGAAAGGTAACCTGCACTTGCAGTTGAAAGAGCTCACCACAAGTGATATGCTTAGTGAAATTTTTCCAAACATTAGCACCCTGGCAAACATATGTCTATCTATCCCTGTCAGCACTGCTTCAGTGGAAAGGAGCTTCTCCAAAATGAAACTAATTAAAACACGAATTCGAAATCGAATTGGGCAATCACAATTATCCTATTTGATGAAAATAGCCATGGAGACACCCGAGACGCTCTCATCTACACAATTAAATGACATTATTACAGTATGGAACAAAAAACCTAGACGAATTGCTGTGTGAATATTGTTTATTATTAATTTGGTTTACATTTTTCTCTTAATAAATATCGGTTCTTTCAAAAGGGTGGGGGGCACTTAGAATCCAAGGGGGGGCATTTAGAACCCAAGGGGGGGGGCAAATGCCCCCTTTCGCCCCCCCCCCCTAAATGAAACCCTGACTGTCAATACGATAATGTATATCTCTGGCCAAATCTTAGACACACTTCTGAGGATCTCATGACCCATACTGATTGTAGACAAGTTCAACACCCTATTATCCCTATCATCATTAGGGCTATTCCGGCTTGTCACCCAAGGGGGAGCTAAGTTAGACAATGTGAATGGGGGGGGGGGGGGGGGGCAATCGACATTAAAGTTAATCATGCAATACACCTTATAAGATGTAATTCTGTGTCAAGACTTAGAATAAAAATTTCCCCCCTCTCTTTTTTTTTTGTATTATTTATTTATTTTTCCTACTTAGCCTTACACCTTAGCCACTGTCATCATGTATACCACTGTTAATTAAAAATTGCCAGTACACTAATGGGAAAAAACAACAACACAATCTCACTAAAGTACTAGGGAGGTGGGGGGGGGGGGGCATTTCATTAGTTACAGTGGCCGAGTGTTTACTGCCACTCCTGACGATGATATGGAACATGTATATGAAGAAAACCAAAATGAAACAGGTTTTGAGTTTGTTCTCTCAGACTATTCCTTGTCAGATGGCGTATTGTCACAACAATTTCTAAATCTAATAGTACGGCATGTAAATTGCCCATTCAAAAATGTGTGGGAAAATAACTCTTCAATTGAAGTCGCACAGAGAAAGTGAAATAGTGCGTAACTAAGTGAAATAACACGTAACTAAGTGAAATAGCACGGTAACTAAGTGGAAACTAAGTGAAATACCACAGTAGCTAAGTGAAATAATACGGATGTGTGCACGCATGCAGTATTAACCTTGGAAACGTACAGTTGGAGAAGCTCTACCCATATTAGACGGAAATTTTTCAACATTTTAAGAGGAGCCATAGGTTGAAACCGAAATTCCAGAGGAATCTAGATAGTGAGTGACTGATACAGTGTAGCTACAAGTGCAAATGATTATAAAAAAGATGGCCTACTATTAGCGAGTGATAGCACTGGTAACCTGTACTTTTGGGATCAACAGCACTCGTAAAGCAATTGAAATAGTGCTATTGATCCCTAATAGCACTGTTACCCGTGCTATTACTCATAATAATATAAAATTGTATTCGATAATAACCCACACTTTCAGCAATGAATTGGCAGCAGAAACAATTAGTTCAGACAGTTACATGCTTTACAAGATTGGCGGGGAGAGGTGTTTAAAGAAAACTCTGTTTTTTTTTTGTCATGTCAAATAATTTGCAAAACTCCTAAATACAATTCATTAGCTATCTACACATCACAGTATTAAGTACACTTACTTGTTATCGCATAGCATAAGTGAATTCCTGCCGTTGCAGTCCTCTTCTCCTTTATCATCACTCACAGGTAGCACAAATGCTAGTCTCGCGTAGCCAGACCCTTTACCAACCGTAACCGCTACGCGGGGAAGGAAAGGGTCTGGGAACATACAATACAACGAGTTGTTCAGCAGCACCCCAAAAAGGGTGCTTAATTATCACATTCCAGCAAGCTTGCGGTATACTGTGTGACGTCAACATCACATCTGGGAGGGTGAGAACGTTGCGTGACTTCGTCAAACTGGTGAAGTTGTTTTCGTAGACTACTTATATTAGCACTCCTGGCAAGCACAATAAACGTACCAGCATGAATAGAGGAGACCTGCTATCCGGCCGTGGCCGTGACGTCATTGGCTACCGCAAGCATTGGAATGTGATAATTAAGCACCCTTTTTGGGGTGACCCCGCGTAGCGGTTACGGTTGGTAAAGGGTCTGGCTACGCGAAATGCAGCCTAGCCAAACAACGAGCAACCAACCAACCACCTCCTAAACCAATCTTGCCACCCGGTTCAGGAATATTTTGCGATAGAACGTATCGAAGATTCCTGGAAGCCTTGGATGGGAAATATCGGGTGAAACTGGAATCTTTCCTGACCCATGCGCGTAGACGGGTCGTCACCTCCCCCAAAAAGTGCCTATTATAGCCACACCTCTCTCCGACCTAATCCTTTCCACCCACGCAGTGAGCTCCATTTTGCTTTCTGGAAAGCCATCCTTGCTGAGCGTGGGCCTTGAGCTGTTATAGCTGTGATCGAGCTTCCGACGTCGCTGGACTGGTTAGGGAAAGCATTTAGTGTTGTTCAGACTTCCCATTTAAGTACTCTATTCAGAGCTGGAGTGACTGGTGTTTCAGTTAAGCGTGGGCATGTCAGCATGTGTTAGAAGAAGCTGCTGATGATACTGGCTTAACTGTGCAACAAGTTATGAAGATATGGCTTAGTATAGAATGGCTATATTATTTATTTGTAGAATTGTGTGAAGGAGAAATAGTAGAAGATAAAGCATACCAGAAACACTGAACCAGTGAAGACTTTTCAAGATACCTTTGACGTCCTGGCAGAATTTTCAACAGGAATAGGCAAAATCAAATGGTTAGATGAATTGACATTTAATAGTACAATCTAAGTTTTCTTTAATGATTCAGCCATTCTCGGCTGAAATAATGATAATAGCAAATTTTTCTCGCTCAATAGAAAATATTGTTAATTAAAACTTGACCCGATGTTTTGACTTCTTGCCTAAGTCCTCTTCAGGGGTCAACAGAGGTCGAACTCTCCGTGGTGATATAATAGCACGATGTAAACAGCAATATTTCTGGAGGGCACGCTTACTGTTTATTATACCTTGGAGGGTGATTTGCACGCAGCCAGCATCCTGGAAGCTCTGAACCTATGTCTCTGTTGTATTTATTCATTTAATTTGTCTTTGCGCAAGAAGGGGCAGGGTGGTATGATCTAGGGCTCCACTAGAGTTTTTTATTAAGCTAGATAGCCGCCCTCTCCCTAGGGCTTCCTCCTCAGGATCGAGTTGTGATAATTCCTCAAACGCATGATTTAGCTTGTATGTAATTGGTGAGTGAGCCAGACACTTACAGGGGTTACACAATCAAGATTTTGTGGTGTATTAATGATGATCCACATTCTCGGCTGAAACAATTATAATAATAGGAAATGTTCTCGTTCTGACAGCCAATATTATATTAATTAAAACTTAAGTTATAATCGTGGAAGGACTGTAAATGGGTGTAGTCAGTCATTTATTCACTGTATGTGCTAGAGGGTCCTAGTGAGTCGTCCTGTCTGTTTGTGTGTCTGTATATCTGTAATACTATAACTTTAGAGATGACTGACAATTAATGGTTGATTAGGTAACTTACTCAGAACAAAGTTTTAAGATCTTTTATTGTGCTACTTTAAATTTGGGCTGATTTTTTAGAAAACACGAACCATGTGACTAGCTTGAGTGAGTAATGCCCCCTTTTGTCACGTTGTAATCACATGAGCTAATTAATTTCTTGCATATGCAGTAGATTTGCTTTATGTGCTGAAAGTTAACCGAGTGCTTGAATTCTTGTTTAAAGGGACTGCTAGAGTGCTGGCTATATATGCTACATGCAAGTCATCAAGAATGTTACCAGTTATATCATATATAGTCGCCACCAAAGTTATCTAGATCCTTGTGGCGGCATGAAGTTGAAACATTACGATAAGAATTCAGTGGTTTCAATAATGAACACTGTTTCATTGAATGTCTTTCAAAAGTCTTTAGTTACTAAGTCAACTTATCTGACTGGAGTACATACCAAATTCGTCTTTTTTTTTTTCTTTTTTCTTTTTTTTTATGTAATGACTGAAGCTATGCTAATACAAATTCATAATGTGGTTCTGTCGTGTGTGAGTGTGTTTGGTTAGGACTAGGATGCGTTTTAGGATTGATATTCTAAATAATGCACATCTTATAGTACAGCTTAAGATCAGGCCACACTCCACATGATATAGTGATCATAGAGAGAAGTAGTTCTGAATCAGTACTATAAACTTCGTAGTGGTCAATAAACAGACGCAGTATACATTTTGTTAAAATCATAGGTATCGGTCGTAGTTTACTGCATTATTGTACAGGACGCCATTGAAACCACACACATGCACACACACACACACACATCCTACACATCACACACACACTACACGCGCACATCATACACACACTACACGCGCACATCATACACACACATCGTGCACACATCACACACACACATACTATTCTTCCTTCCTGCGACAAAATTTCCATCAAAGAAGCCCTGGAGTTTGAACCTTCATTTAAGTGGCGCAACTCTTCGCAAAAGTAGATAAATCCCGGAGATATGTGGACTCTCTCGAAGTCTGTCAATGACCATTACCTGTTATGATTTTACTTTCAAATTACATTGCTTTATTATCGACCACTAACCAAGTTTTGTTTTGGAATTGGTATCGATTCAGAACTAATCATAACCATAATTGCTATTTTGTGGTATTATCACATTATTATAATTTATAATATGAAAAAAAAATCATTGTAATCATGTGGACTAATATGCTCTTGACCTGATCATCCAAGAAACTTCCTGGCAGTGTTTAGTACCCACCACAAGCACAGTGTAGCCACTCCTTCCTAGCAAAAGACAAACAAACAAAAAAATAATAGCAAGTATTACATAACTCAGTATTACTATTTGGGTGTTTTTGTGAATGTCTGTACGCTATGCCAGTTGATAAATTAAATTTTCCATGATGTCCGAAGACGGTGCCGGTTGATAAATGTAAGAGTTACAGGTGACTTGCTCTATATAACAATTTTTTGTTTGTTTGTTTGTCTTTGTTTGTTGCTGTTACTGTTTATTTGTTGTGTGTAATGCACTTTGTCATCACTTCAAGTTTATATTGTTGCATGTGTGCTATTCTTCATAAAAAAGTTTTTTTAATGTTTGTTTGTTTTTCTTTTTTTCTTTTCTTTTTTTCTTTTTCTTTTTTCTTTTCTTTTTTTTTTTCGTTTTTTTTCCCATTTGTCTTTCGCTCCTCTATTTTCTGTTTAAAAGTATTGCATCAAATGATAATTAGTAGTATTTAAATTGCTTTAATCTCCTATTGTTTTTGCTAATTTTTGTGCTCTCATCTTTTCCTTATCTCGTGGCGATTAGACCCGTATGATTTGTCAGAATTGAAGTTGTGTATGGCGGAATGATTGTGATAGTTGAGTGTCTTTGTTCGTCGATTGGCACTTTACAACGTTATCTCATGTTATTCGCCCAATATACTTCATGCAAGTGTAATTTACACAGAAAAACATTTTTAATTTTTAATGTGTTGTTGTTTACCAGTTCATTTCTTTTAATGGGTATTGTTTACAGCCAATTTTTTGTAATTTTTTTATTATCCTCAGAAACTGATTGGCTCATTATGGGCAGAAGGTGAGAAGTGGGGCTTTGATGAGGACTGCAGCTATGACAGAAATCGGAGTAGCTCGGGATGGTGACAGACAGCACATCAAGCGTGGCCCTGGATCTAGTGGATTCATCAAATTCTTCATAACAATTTTAGAATTTTTATTATTATTATTAATTTTTTAAACCACATAGCTAACTCAGAAATTTATATAATAATCAGTATTACTGTCAAAGAATTCTATATATCACGTCATTTAAGAAAACATTTGGAATTACATTCAGTATATTTAGTATCTATACACTGCATGATGTGGTAAGACATTGTCAAGAATACATCAGGTATACTCCAGCAACATATCTAGTACACATAGTATGGTATACACCTGGTGTAAGGTAATGCACAGTACTCCAGTAATACAGTCCATTACGAAAGATACACACTGGTGACGGAAGTAAGATAGGGTCACTGGAGTATGCCACGTGTATAACAAAAGTATGACTTTATGCACTGGTGTATATCCATTGCATGGTGTTGCTTCCACTGTAAAAAAATGTATTTATGGAATATTTTGCCCTGTATAGTTAACCTGGTACTAATAATACATTAGTTTGTATACTAGTGGCCAAAAACAGTATTTATAACATCGGTGAACTATGTACGAGCAATCGTGCCATACACCATTTGAGGACTACCATGCAGTAGTTAGCAGCACCAAGTGAGCATGTGAAACCTCTGATAGTGAACTCTCTAAAGTAGATTACCTCTGTTCAGTGAACTTCCCTTAGCCCTCTACCCATTCCTATAGAAAAAGTATGGCGTATCTCCCCCTCCTTAAAACAAACACCAATTTTCTGTACTAATAACTAATGCAACGCATGATTTTGGAGGCAAATTATAAACAACCTCCGAAGGCAAACAAAATGATTTGTGAATTGCGAACCTGGTCCCAAATTGTTCTCAGTTTAGAGGTTCTATCTACTGTATCGTATAAATTTTTGCACATGTCAGAGAGTTCTGGTGATTTCATCTAATAACCCCAACATCAGTTGGGCAATCACCTCCTACAATACTCATAAACTGTGCCATGCCGAGACCATGCATCACAGATCTTTGCCCCCACTAATTATTGACCTTTATGATAATAATATTTGTGTCATTTCTACAACATCATTCAATATGAGCCAAATATAGATGACAACAATATTTTACATTTACACCATGGTCATTGCTTGTTTACAAAAATATGTTGGTATTAGTCCTGCATGAAGAACCCCAAATCAGATATCCAGAATTTCCCACTCAACAGCACACACATCCTGCAGTGATCCCACGCGTAACTGGTTGCCGCTGTACTGGAGTGATCCCAGATGCTGCCACTGTACTGGAGTGATCCCAGATGCTGCCACTGTTCTGGTGCGACCTATCAATAATTAGACAAGTCTCAACTGATGGTAGTGTTTTCTCTAAAATAAAAAAAACAACAAAAATAATAAATACAATGTAAAAAAGCAAACAAACAACAAATAAACAACAACAAATAAACAACAACAACACAACAACAATAATGAAAAAACATTAATCCTTTCACTGCCGTAGATGCCATATGGTGTTCTGAATTTCGTCAGCGGTTCTCTCTTGTTACAGTAGACCCTCAATTATCCGAACACCTCAGGACCGAGGGTTGTTCGGATATTTGAAATGTTCGGATATTCGAAATAAGTCATTTTGAATGGGGTCTTAATCTCTTATCTATTTAATGCACAGCAAAATTCCAATGAATATCATTATAATTCCAAAAAATGGTGTTCGGATTAGCAAGAGTTCGGATAAACGGGGTTCGGATAACTGAGGGTCTACTGTATTATGTTGCTCTGACATAGTACTTCCTGTAATTAAAAAAATCGAAATGATAGCACAGGTGTTTAGTTGTTGTTGTTTTTTACCATTAAAAGAGTTGTCTGTCTGCCCGAAATATTTTATAGTACAAGGTTTGAGAAGCCCAGAATCCATCAAGTAGAAGACGAATAAGCCGTGTACTCTGTCTGAACTCCATAGCAGCTCTGAGGTCATCAATAATTGAGTTTCAGTTAGTACCGTTGGTAACGGTAAGTCTAAAGTTATAGCTATTCTTTGTGCGGACTAATAGACTTTTTTTTCATCATAGTAAACAGTCTGACTTGCTTTTAAAATATTTCTCTTGCTAAATGTCTGTGCAGCAAAAAACAAAACAAAAAAACCCAACAACTTTATTACATTTTCATGTTACCAAAATGGCTATCATAAACTCGGCAGTGAAAGGGTTAACAACAAATATGGAACCCCCACCCACACAAAAAAAGAAACAAACAAACAAACAAAAATATCCTCTCTCCAGCCCAATTATTTTCATTCATAAGTATGTTAGTGGGTGTGGTCTGTCATTGGAAAGTTAGGAACTATATTAAGGAGGGAGGGGAGTGTGGGTGGAGTGTGTGTGCCACATTACGTACAACAAAAGTAAATTCAACATTTGCACTTGTCTAACTTTATTTGCTGTCTATTAGAATTTACCCTTTCAACAACACACCAGAGTTGAGGTAAAATACTCAAAATCATTTAATTGCAATTGAAAATACTGCTCTCTTCAAATACAATTTGCAAATACAAATACTTGACTTCAGAATTGTATTTAATTAGAATTGCAAATACTTTGAAAATACGACAGTGTCATGTGTACGTCACATACGTTATCTGCTGTCACACACACATATATACATGCACATACACACACATGTACATACACATGCGTGCGCGCACACATATGCACATGTACATACATACATACACATGTACATACACATGTGCATGCGCACACACACATGCACACACACACACACACAGTGACCTCCAATGAAATATCCAAATGGTATTTCCACTTTCCTTTTCCCCAGGAATTTTTGAGGGGCTTGCCCATGTTTTCTCTCGCCTCTTTTCATTTCTGTTTTATATTAGCAATGCACGTATTTCAAACTTTAATTTTGCTAGTATTTCAATACATTGCAAATACATAAAACTCAGATTCTCTCAAATACAATTACATTGAAATTACTGCAAAAAATATATATTTAATTGCAATTAAATATAATTACATGTACAATGTATTTGACTGAACTCTGCCACATACCACTCGCCTCTCCCTGGCCAGTGCTTTAATAGTGAGTGTGGTGAAGGAGATGAGAGGAACATATCAAAACCAGTTAATAAGAATCTGATACCAGGTACTCTCAACTAATAATAATAATAATAATAATAGTACGGCACGTAAGTTTCCCATTAAAAAATGTATAGGAAAAATCACTGTTCAATTGAAATTGCACAGGTAAAGTGAAATAGCGCGTAAATAATTGAAATACCTCAATAACTAAGTGGAAACTAAGTGAAATACCACGGTAGCTAAGTGAAATAGTACGGGTAAGTGCGCACGCGTGGAGCATTAACCTTGGAAACATACAGTTCGAGTAGTTTCTAGTTGGAGACAATGTCACCACAGAAGCTCTACCCATATCAGACGGAATGTTTAAACAGATTAGGAGGAGCCATATGTTGAAAACGAAGTTCCAGAAAAAACTAATCCTGAAATTGAGTGAACGATACAGTGTAGCTACAATTGCAAATGACTTTTTAAAAAGCTGGCCTACTATTAGTGAGTGATAGCATGGGTAACCCGTGCTATTAGGGATCAATAGCACTTGTAAAGCTATTGAAATAGCACTACTCATGCTATTAATCCCCAGTTACCCGTGCTATTACTCATACTAATTATAATATCATAGCAACAAAAACAATAATAATATTAATAATAGCAATAATAATAATAAGTAGCAAGTACTCTGTCATACAGTGGCGCTGTAGCATAAGGTACTTTAATCTCTTAATTCTCAACCACTTGGTTTAGTTACATCATTTGTCCTCTCTTGCTCTCTTTCTTCCTGAACCCTTCCCTCGTTCTTCTTGAGTTAATGGATTCCTTCTGCTCCTTTGTCTGTACCTCTTCCTGGTTCTCAGTGTCTCTGTACTTCAATCCATGATTGTGGACTTTGCCTTCCCTTTCCTTAGGTACACATGTCGTTTCCTTACTTGCCTCTAAGCGCTCCATTCACTTACAAAAATTGGCCGAGTGGGCACTCACCCATTTTTTGTACATGTGAGAATTTGCACACACACAAAATTTACATACACAGCATTATTAAAAGCTTGCACAGGCTGCACTACTTACTCGACTTTAACAAAACTAACATAAGACATCAGATTCAATAGTCTTAAAGGCTTTCTTGACATTCACCATTGATATTCTAGTCAGAAAAGTCAGCCTTCACTACCGTCAATTTGCTTGAAATGGCACAGCAGAGGAACAATTTCTATTGCTGGCCACATAATTGACAAGGAATACTTGTTCGTGTATGCAATTTAAAACCTGGTCTCGTTCCCGAATTGTTTGGACGCGCGCGGAAAAATCTAATCTTCTACCGCGGAATAGTGCATTACCGTTTTGTTTTTTTAACTCGATGCTGGCTGGGAAAACCCCATAGCAACCATATATCACTAAATAGACCAAGAGTTTGGGATTCCCCTCATTTTTTGATTGAGAAAATTGAATAATATTTAGGCCCTCTACTATTACTTTAAATTTTTTTTCCCCAAAAAAATTCCACTTTTCCCATCAATAAAAAAAAAAAAAATAGAAATAATATTGTTTGATGTACTTTATACCAATATTATATTAGTTCAACAATAAAATATGTTGTTTGCTGTGTTTGGTGCTGATTGTGATCATGTAGGAGACATCTATGAGTGTCCACAAGGAACATATGCCATCGGACATCGGAGCTCCACTACAAAACAATTTCATATACACAAAAACACAAACAACAAAGATATTTGTAATACAAACAACAAATTATTCAAGATCCTATATAATTGCAACTTTATGATGTATTGTATGGGTTTCATACAGGATTTTTGTTTGGGAGGGAGGGGGGGTGGGGCTCCGAGTGTACTTCGCCAGGTCCGGCATCTCCTTCATCAATGGAAGACTCTGCTCCTGTTGCCTCATCTGCGTCCTCTTCACAATCCCTCTTCACAATCGAGTCGGTGACTGCATACACATCTGGTCCTAGTAGTACATTCTGGTAAAAAAAATTAAATTTTTTTGAAAATTTGAAATTGTTCAACAAACCACAACCCACTTTCAAATCTCAAAACTCAATGAAATATATATATATATTATAGCTAAACAGCTTTCTCTATCTCAATATAGCTATAAATAAGTCCTTTCCACAACAGAAGCTTGCTAGTTTTCAAGAGAAAGACAAGAGAAAGACAAGCTTACATCGATCATCTTCTTGACTTCCATTGTCAGTGTCAGAGTTGACGGGGTCCGGTCCCCAACCCTGATACAGGGCCTCCTATAGCCCTAGATGTCGTCTCCCTCTTCTCCGCTTGATCCTGAGTCGCTAGAGTTAGTATCAAGCAAGTCTAAAACTTCCACAGCACTGTAACTGGTAGACGCCATCTTTCCAAATTGACTTTGAAAAAAAAATTTTTTTTGCATAGTTACCTGGATCACACGACACGCTCACTTTTTTCCTATGATGTAATAAGCATTACCTAAGACTGTACGTAATGGGGAGGCCCCCAGTTGAACTGGCGATTTTATAAAAAAAAAAGAAGACAGTAAGTCAAACCGCAAAGTCTTGGTCGGCAAAGAAGCGGTTGTTTCAATGTGTTACGGAAGGCTACTGGGCTCAAGCAATTTTTCGCTGCTTCTACAAAGCTCTGGAGATGACTGGATCCATAAATGAAGCTGCTGTGAAGAAGGTAACTTTTTTTAAAATTCGACGGAGAACCGATGTTTGTTTTTTTTGCCGAGGAAGAAATAAACGCAACTGCTGTGAGGTACTGTCGAAGCAGCCCTGGCTGAAAGCTATTTTAGATGCTTCTCCAACGCATTGGGCACCTGTGTATGCAATCTGAAGGTTCTAGCTATAAAGTAACTATTTTTAAAAATTCGGAGAAGCCAACCGGTCTTCACCCGCTTTTAAGCGGGATTGGGAACGAAAGGGTTAATATTTATCAGAGAAATGGACAGAGTGGGCGCTTTCGTGATAGTGGGTACCTACCCCGTAGAATACAATAATAATAATAATAACCATAATAATGGGCAAGCACGTGAAGCGAGTGAATTCAGCTGCCTTTAATTCTTGCGTGAGCGTCTTAAGAATCCTAATGAATTAATGTTTGTGTCTATAAAAGCTGGCTATCCTTGGGGTAGACGTGAAGACTTGAAATTTAGTTTACTTTGTCGATCAACAACACATAGTCGATTATAAGACTTATCGTAAGACTGCACTACCATATCAGCATCATTACAAAACAAGTAGCTAGATCACTATAACTTCTACCACTTAACAAAGTGAAGCAGATTGTAAGAGCTCCTGATAAAATACTGTTATTAAATGACAAGTGCACTTTGACCTCAAAGTGCTGCTAAATTTCAACTTTAGCGTGAGTGCGAAACACTACACTTGGGCTTAAGAATCTAAAGAACAAAAAATGATGCTATTTAGCCTATTGATCTATGGACAAAAATTAAATTTTTGAAAATGCTTTTTTTTTTTTGTAGCTTGTGTTCAAAGTACCTAAAGCAGTGAGGATGATGAGTCACACACACACAAAGTCTTCAAGCAATATGCTGCATGAAAAAAGTGTCAAATGTTCTAGTAAGGTTAATGACTTTACAAGTCAGAGGGTAAGGGGAAACAAGATTCAGCTAAGGGGGGACCAATGCCCCCCCCCTTAAATGAAGCCCTGCTTGCGGCGTGCATACGTGTGAGTCTGTATGTGTGTGTGTTAAGTTTCCCATACACACCTCAAAATTTGTATTGTTTCAATTGCAAATTCAAATGCTCTCTGTAAATATATTGTGTTGTGTTGAAGACAAAAAACAAAGCTGAACATTCCACTAGTTATCATTTCACCATCACTCCACATTAGCTGGCACGCACAATTCTTCCTTCATTTTACATGCGTATTCACATATCACCTTCTGTTGCTCATTGCATCATTTCTAACTTCTCATTGTTACACATACGTCAGTATCCATACTCATCAAACCACAGCTAAAATAGCATAACTAGTCCCTGGCTACATAGTTAGTGGGAGTCCAATGCAGGGGGAACCAATTCCAATAAACAATCGCTGTCTAATCACTGAGTGAAAGTCTCAGATAACAACCAAGAGGCCAGCCTTTACGACCTGACTCATCAGACGTTGACCGTGCATGAGTATTTCCCTCTTCATGTTGGGATGCAATGTTAGTTATGCAAGTAGTGTGATCTGTGCATGTCACATATGTATACATTCTGCGATCTCTTCCTATTGCTGTATTATGACTGATCTCCTGTGAACAGTCATATACTGACATGATCACAACAACACTTGTCAGTTTACTCTATACTTTCCAGTATAGAGTAAACTGGCTCAGTGCTATCTATATAATAATACATTTGTGTGTCAGTAACAACGATGGTGCGTAAAAACTTGCTATTCATTTACACAGTATGAAATGGTATAACCATGGTATAAAATAGTTAGACCATGACAATTCGGGATAAATGCCCTTTCCGGGATGGAGCGATAATTTTTCAAATCAATGGTTTAACTATTATTTACTTACTATGTATGAGGAATTATCGCTGATAAAAAAACCCTGATCCTGAGGAGGAAGCCCTAGGGAGAGGTTGGTTATCTAGCAATAATTACGAAAGTTGCTGTGGTTTAACTATTTTACATCACAGTTATTGCAAACTTAGATTGCATTAATTAATCTAACCATTTGATTTTGTCTATTCCTGTTGAAAATTCTGCCAGGACGTCAAAGGCATCTTGAAAAGTCTTCACTGGTTCAGTGTTTCTGGAATGCTTTATCTTCACACAATTCTAAACCAAATAAATAATATAGCCATTCTACACTAAGCCATATATTCATAACTTACTAATTCTTGTTGCATAGTTAAGCCAGTATCATCAGCAGCTTCTTCCAACACATGCTGACATGCCTATGCTTTACTGAAACACCAGTCACCCCAACTCCGAATAGAGCATTTAAAAGGGAAGTCTGAGCAACACTAAATGCTTTCCCTAACCTGTCCAGCGACGTCGGAAGCTCGATCGCAGCTATAACAGCTCAAGACCCACGCTCTGTAACGCTTACTTCCCAGAAAGCAAAATGGAGCTCACTGCGTGGGTGGAAAGGACTAGGTTGGAGGTGTGGTGACGACCAGTCTACGCGCATGGGCCAGGAAAGATTCCAGTTTCACCCGATGGCTTCCAGGAATCTTCGATACGTTCTATCGCCTGAACCGGGTGATCTTGCAGGGTCACCAAGGACAACTTTCCACAAAGGTCGAAGGTGACAGCTCTAGCAACAAGAGCGCGCGCAAAGACTTCGCGTGAGGTCAAAGGTGAGGGTCAGCCGTTCTGCATTGGCCCGTTTTTGGGCGGGGGAGGTACGTCCTCTCTGTAAACGTGCATCACGTGCACACGACACGTTTCTCGTGGCCATGCACAGGTACACGTGTACTCGCTTGTATTCCCATTCACCTTTTGGGCGCGTCGTCGTACTAACAGGCTGGAGTTAGTGTTGTTTTCGGTCTGTGTGGTCGGGTTTCGTAACTGACTGGGTAAGACGCAGTTTGTTAGTTGGTTTGTGTTTTATCTTTTTTTATTTTACAGTCTTTGAGGTCTTTCAGTTGGCGGTTATTCTCGTTTGTGGTTACTAGAACGCTCTAAGGTGAGAGTAAATAGCTTTATAAACAGAAAATGTATTCATCAGTTTGCTTGTCATAGGTGCAGAATTTTCTAGCTGCAGTGTGTGGGATCTCATTCTGACAAAGCCATCAATTTTAATCAAGTAAGCGTTATTGATAGGGATTCAGCAGGCTCTTGCCTTAATAGGGATGTAGCAGGTACATGTCTTAACTGGTTACCTAAATTACAGAATTAATTTTTTTCCTTGCCTCCATGATATTTCTCTAACTGACCTCAGGGACAAAACAACTTGTGGGGGGGGGGGGGGTGCAGCGAACACTGATAGATAGCTAAAAGCAATGTGAGGTATGTTTGTTCCACTGTTAATCTTTCAATACCCTGGTTCCTCAGTATTGGTTAGTAAAAAGGTATTCATGGTTAACGTACGACTAGGGACAGGATATTAGCATCGGTAAAGATCGTCACAATGGTAACGCAAGCCATTCAGATGGTAAAAGGTCGCAGTCCAGTACTCGTGGTTACCGTGATTGGCTGGCTTCTTATCATATTTAGTGGTTATGTTATTTCCTCCTGGAATAGCCAACTGTGGGAATACCTGCTTCGCAGCAAGTGTTCTGCAGTGTCTTTTGAGCCAAAAGCAGCTAAACAACTTACTTACTTCTGTGCTTAGTAACCATCAAAGCAGTGATTGTAAGCCATGAGAGTAGTACAGAGTAGTATTTTTACAGGAGCATTTATTTGTGCTAACAAAATACTGCACCTCAATGTTGTGATTTATTTATTTGGTTTTTTATTTGTTTGTTTATTATTTATTTGTTTGTTTATTTATTTATTTATTTTTATTTGTTGATTTAGCTATTTATTTATTTACATATTTATTAACGAAGTAATTGAATGAATAAATATGATGAATAAGTTAGTTGCCTGTACTGCCTAAAATTGCTGCTGTATTTCCACGTTGTACCACTACTGACAGCCGCTAAAGGAGGAACTGTGTATAGCGGGGGTCTCCCGTGGCCAGGTGGATGTGTCTGCCTAACTTCTCTAGAAAAGATAGGGTAGAGGGCCCTATGGCGCCTGAGGTCTCTATGGCGACTGGCTGTATAATGAACTGAGGTGCTAGATGTGCATACTTGGCAGACTTCCTTTCTTCGGCCAAGGATGCAACTTATTTATTTATTTATTCATTTATTTATTTTAGTTATGATTATTATTTATTTATTTCACGTAACTAATTTTTCTTTCCTACTATACACAACTGCATATAGCCATATACTCTCAAATATACTTAATTCATTATAGGTTCGAAAGATTGTGTCTTTTGTGCTTTCCGTGACTTTATGGGAAAGTACCAGTATGGAAGAGAAGGCACTAGTTTAGATATTAGCAGATTACAGATATCATTTCCAAGTAATGTCAACTTTATCAATAGAAAAACTGCAACAAAAAATTATAGATGCTGGTTTTTATTAGCAATCCACTCATCAATTTGTCCAGGAGAGCCATTTGATGCGCATGAATTCTTGCTACTCTTGATAGATTATTTCATGAGTAATTCATCACAGTAAGTTTGAAATATAACACCGTCATAGATTGCTCAATTCTAAACATGCCTATAAAGTTTCAGGAGCACATTTCAAACTGATGTTATGGTGATAGTGTCAAGGCAATGTAAGATTTTAAAAGTTCACTATGTATTAACATGTCAATAGTTTCTTATGTAGTGAAGTGTACCAAGTGTGAACATGTACAATCAGTGAAAGATAGAGAAGTGTGTTTAACACTGCAAGCTGGATCCGGCTCTAAGGTTGATGCCTCTTTTTTGCATCAGAAATTATGATACTCTAACTAAAATAATTAATTTTAGATTCAAAGTGTTCCCGAATTATTTGTTGATGCTATGGAGAAGGAAGGCATTGCTGATGGAATATGTAACAAGTATTGGTGTAGCCGAGCAATATAGACATATTAAATAAGTTTGATTAAACAAGCTTCTATCAATAAACAATGACAACAAAGTTATATGAGAATTAGCTATTGACTAGTTTAAGCAAAATATGTATGTAAAATATGTCTATGATTATATTTGTTTGACTAGGTGTACACATAGCTAATAGTCATATAAATAGATTGATACAGACGTTTCGGCTGCCATTCATCTAGCCATCCTCAGTGTGATAGAACTGAACAGATTGTTATGGATATGTTTATAATTATGTTTGATGGTAACATGGCAACTGAAGACCTCAAGCTATTATGCTCGTATATGCTTCTGGAAGCATCCATAGTCAGCTACTAGCTAGTACTCCATTCATTATTTGAATTGCACTTTCACTAAACTTTTTTTTTATTGACACTCATTACTACCTACTTCATAATTTACAGTTGCAATAAATCTGGGATTACACTAGAAAAGGAGATAGCTTCAAATCCTTCAGTACTTATAGTACACATATCAAAGATTGCCAGCTCGTAAGTCAAACCTTGTCATTTACGCTCAACTATTTTATGAACTGAATTATTGTTTAGGCAACAAAGAGCAGAAATACAGGTATTAAATTTATTTAAATTGGATTTTAGTTCCTTGTTATATAACATTATTTAAACTTCACTGCAGAGTTTGTTTTTACAAGTCAAAAAGGGAATTGTGTACAGATTAGTTGGATGTGTGGTATATTATCATCTTTTCTCCGGTAACGGACATTACACTAGTTACATCAATGATTCTGACCAAAATGCATGGTTTCTTATGAATGATGAAAAGGTAAGCTTACTACAAAAACTTCAATTCTCCTTACATGTTGTTACCATTTTAGGCTACTAAAGTTGATTTACAAGAAGTACTTTCTAAAGATCCATCAGTCTTAGTATACAAAAGATGTGGTAATGATTTGCTTAGCTACATTGAGTAGCTTAGATGCATTATTCATACTATTCTATACACAGAGCTTAATCACTACCCTTCCCTTACATTACGTCAGTGCCAGAGAATAATAAATAATCAGTGGCTATCTGATGAGGTTTGTATTAATATTATCATCAGCTAACATGCTACTGTCTTTAAAATGCTGTCATTGTGTTAGATTATTCAATGTTATTTGGATCTGGTGAGAACCCAGTCTTCCAAGGTAAAACATAAATAGTCATTTATATATTAAATAATCATACAGCATCTATACACTAGAGAGTGTTTATTTTGGGATCACACTTCATGAAGAAACTAATACATAAAGGATATTCAGGAGTAAAGCGTTGGTACAATAAGGTAATTATAAATTGATGTGTTGACAATAAATTGGATAATGAGTGTATTTTTTTTTCTCTTCAGGATAGCATTATCGAATGTGACTACATTCTCACATTTATTAACCATGAAAATAGTCATTGGACTCTTTTGGTAAAAGCTTACATTGCCATTATTTCCAATAACAATTATTTCTAAACTGTCAAATATAGGTTATGGACACATCAAAGAAGGCAGTGGAATATTACGATTCCTTTCATAATGATCATCCAAATTATTGGAACTCTCTAAAGTAGTCAAATTAATGGTTTAACATTTTTCAATTTAGCCTCAATATAATATTTTAGGATATTTTTTAATGAAAGATTCAATGAGAAAGGATATGCCAATCCAAACTGGCAAAATTGGTCTTACACTGCTATAAAGGTAAGTCTATGATAAATTATATGAAATTAGTGACCTTAATATTAAAATCAAACTTATATAGAATATTCCAAGGCAAACAAATTCTTTTGACTGTGGTGTTTTTCTGACTCAGGTAATGCAAAGGACTAATGTCAATATTATTTTCTTTATAACAATGGTTTTAGTTTGCACTATACAGGATTCAGAATGAATTAATGGACTTTGATCAGGTAGGCAATAAAAGTTATCGACTAAGTTAACTGGTAAAATAACAGTTAATTTTTATAATAAGTGTTTTATTTTGTAATAGAATGCTATGCCAATTATCAGAAATATTATTACAGAGGAACTTCTTCATGGAAAATTGATGTATGTTGTATATAAAGTATTTTTTAATTATTTTTCATGTTAATATTAGCTACATTGATGTATTAGCGAAATGAATAGCAGAAGGAGCTTGTTGATACGGAAAAGTTCAGCAACAAAGAAAGATTCACAGAAATTAAAACGGAATAAATTGTCTTTGGGAACAAAAACAGAAAAATTGTTCTCACAAGTTTCAGCAAATGGTAATATCTAATGCAATTACTCTGTTTGTTATTGTATTATTAATTTAATACCATCTTGCTACAGGCATCAAAAGTGATCCAACTATGGAAGAACCATCTTCTAAAATATCGCCAACCTCATCCAAATTATCACCAACAGGTACTTCGTGAGAATGGCATATGCCATTTATTATTATTATCATACAATCCTGTCAAATAATGTTTCAGGGGCTAGCCGTGCTGAACACTTTAGTGGTAAGAGCAGAAAAAGATGTGCTTCAGAAAAAGCAAGCATTTCTGCAGAATTTCTAATTATGCCACAAAAGAAAATAAAAGAAGCAGAAGAAGAATCAAACTCAAAGATTCTAAATACTTCAGTATCAGGTAGAATAACCATTAATTCTTTTTTTTTTTTTTTTGACATATCATAATTTATTCGTTCCAATTCCTGTGACTAAAATATCAAATATTTAGATCCAGTGGACGTCATACAGAAGTCTGGCTCAATTAATACACCTAGTCTTCAACAACAGCAGAATCAGTCCAATTCTATTTGCCTTTCTTCTCTATTTGATACTAATAACTTACAGCAAAATAATACCAAAGAACCATCATCACTGAGATGTAAAATTTGCAATAAGCAGTACTCCCATCACAGCAGCTTGTCTAGACACATGAATACAGTACACTCAGCAGAAACGGGAAGAAATAAGTGTGATATTTGTGAAAAAAGGTATTTGACAAATAATACAATGGTTAATGTTTTGAGAATTTCTTTCATTTACAGGTTGTCCAGTATTGATGCTTTAAACAATCATCTACAAACTGTGCACAACATCGATGTAGTGATTACAAGGCATACATTTGGTAGTTTCCATCATTTCCTTGAATGGAAAGAAGAAGAAGAGAATTTGACAGATTCTTGGTATGTATTGCACAGTGCCCCAAATATACGTGATGGCAATGAATATTATTATTATTACTGTAATCGTACCGGTAAATTTAAATCTCGGGGTTCTGGGAAGAGAGCACTGAAAAGTCAGGGATCAAGTAAACTAAATATGAATTGCTCTGCATATATTAAAGCAATAAAAAATGTCCGTAGTGATTGTACTACTGTGGTTTATAGCTCAACACATTACAATCATAAAAATCAACTAGGACATTTACACATTAATAACACTACCAAACTTGTTGTTGCTGAAAAGCTTGAGGCAGGGATTTCCCCAAATAGAATTATTCAGGACATTCGAGGCAGCAAATCTGCAAGAGGAATTACCAGAGATCATTTGATATCAGGAAAGGATGTGAACAATATTAGGAAAATATTCAACACAGATGGAATACAAAGGCATTCTAATGACTTTGTGAGTGTTTCAACAATGGTTGATGAAATGCAAGCATCAGATTACAATGCTGTTCTACTCTTCAAACAACAAAGTGAAAACTCCTCTAAAAAGTATACTTCTTTAGATACTCATGATTTTCTTCTTGTTTTGCAGACAGAATTTCAAAAGGAAATGTTTGTTAAATTTGGAAAAAATGGTATATGTGTGGATGCAACATATAATGTAAATAGTTACAGTTTTCATTTAATCAGTGTACTTGTCTTAGACCAGTATCAGGAAGGAATTCCTGTAGCTTGGGGTATATCAAATCGCGAAGATGAATCTGTCATAAAATATATATTTGAAGCAATTAAATCAACATGTGGTGATCTTTCTACAGAGTGGTTTATGTCAGACATGGCACTACAGTACTACAATGCTTGGAAGGATGTATTTGATTCAGAAAGAACTAAATACTTATGGTGTGCCTGGCACATTGATCGTGCTTGGAGGAAAGCAGTTAAAAGATATTTTGATAGCCCCAGTAGTCAGCAAGAAGCATATCACCAACTACAGGTACTCTTGATGGAGTCATGCAAAACAAAATTCCAAATATTGTTAACTAAATTTTTGACACAACACAAAAGTAGTTCTTTCTTGGACTATTTTCAACACTATACTAATCATATAGAACAATGGGCGTTGTGTTTTAGAGTAGGAAGTCCATTTAATTCAAATATGCATGCAGAAGCCTTCCATCGTGTATTGAAAATAGTTTATCTGAAACACAAACGAAACAGACGTTTGGACACTCTCATCCATGTTTTATTTCAAATTGCTCGAGATAAAGCATATGAAAACTTGCAAAAGATAGAGAAGGGAAAACACAGTCACAGAATCTGTGACATAAACAAAAGACACAAAACAGCACAATTGTTTCACGATGCACAAATTGTGCATAAGAAAGATAACGAATATAGTGTATCTTCCCAGAAAAGGCCAAGTACATGCTATACAGTATGTAAAATAATGGATAGCTGTAACTGCAAATTGAAATGCCAATTTTGTTTGGCATGTTTTCACCAATACACTTGCTCCTGTTTGGATGCTTGCACTAATAATACTGTGTGCAAACATATTCATTTAGTACATATGTATATCAATAAAGATGTCAACAATGCTCAGATCAGAGGTTATGATGAAGATTGTGATAGGGAGCATTTTCAAAGATTGGCCTCGTATAACAATTCAGAAACTATTTGTATAGACAAAATAAAATTGCTTCAAAAAATAAAATGTCGTTTATCCCAAATTGAATCTCTGTGTGGTAGTATGGAAAGCACTGACTCACTACAATCGGTATATGAATCATTGGGAAATATCTCATCCATTGCATTATCATCTGATGACATGCCAATTAAAAAAATAGCAGCTAATACTAAAAGTATACCGCAAAGAAAGTTTTTTTCAACACGAAAGAAAAGATTGGATTCTATAAGAACTATTAGCAAGCCCACTATTACTGAAGCTATGCAATGTGAAGACGAATTAAATTGTACTGAAACTGAAATTTGTGCTGTGTGTTTCCAGCAAGATGATACATTGGAAGATGATAATGTACAGTGGATATCATGCAAGCTGTGCTCTGTTTGGATACATTTAAACTGCATTAATATAAATGATAACAATGATTATATTTGTTCTTTTTGTCAATAGCTAATAGCAATTTATAGTTCTCTTCATTTATTTATTTATTATTATTATTTTTTTTTGTTATCTCAATATTTATCACTTGCTGCTAAACCTTGGGCTTAAAAAATAAGCCAGCAGTTCCTGTGAACTGACTGCTGCAGAATAAGTACTTGCATTTATTATATTATAATACAGTAGCTAATGTCATTAATGTCAACTCTTCAAGACGGAACATGGTCTCAAGGGGGTATTAAAAAAGGTATGCTAAATTTTACTGAAAGTACCAGGAACAATAAGCTTGCTTACCACATTAGCTACCAATATTAGTAAATTGTCAGTATAAAATTTGATATGTTGAGTCTAGGCTATTGAGATGAAGTTGAGTCAATTAGTTGTACTCTTCCTACATGTCACAGTACCAGCTAAGATCACTTATATTAGCTAGTCTGGCAAGGGTGATTTCTTGCTGTGGTAGTATGTGACACACCAGTACTATTCTGGTACTATAGACAACTCTCAGTTCTCCTCTCCCAAACCCAACAATACTTGTTGAGCAAAGTTAAATTTCATATGAAGCCAGATCAATAATACTGACCTTATCATGACATATTATATTTTTACTTGTAGTCTATTCATTATAATATCCATCTAGTCTTACCAACCACAGTTGCCCTTTTACACACATTCATTGATAGCCAAAAAATTGATCAGGCAATCCAGCACAGTATCTAATTAGCTAGCTAGTGATTTAGGATAAGGCTTTTTTATTTCACAAATGAGAGGATTTTGCTTTCACTCTATGTTACAACAAATAAACAAACATTAAGTCCACAGCTAATTGGTTTGATCATCTACATTCTGCAGCCCGTTATTTTATCGAAGTTTACCGCCGTAACTTGTCGATCTTTACCGATGCTAATATCCTGTCCCTAGTCGTACGTTCATGGTTACTCTTCAAGAGACTTAAAAGCACAAGTGCAGTCTCTTCACTCCCTAACTCTCAGGGCTTCACTTTTTTTGTCAAAACTTGGAACAGGTATTTGTAGCATTGAATGTGAGCTATCCACTGCTTCCCGTTATTTTTTGTCAGCACTCAGCAGCACCTTTGTTGTACCATACCATAAGTATAAAAAGGTCACCAGTTTTCCAGGAAAAGCGTATAGAAACCAGTATCAGTTCTTATCTACAAATAAAAGTACATGCCTTACATCACTTTTAAGTGTGGTTTACAGTTCATATTGTCTGCTGGTGTCAAAAACAACTCTTCTTAGTTGCTACCCAAAAAGGAGTAATTATGCTCCCCAGGACACTACCATTACTTTATAGGGAACCAGCATGTTCATTGTCTTAATTGTGTTCAAGCAGGTTCATTATCTTAATTGTGTTCTAGCAAGTTCATTATCTGAATTGTGTTCTAGCAGGTTCATTATCTTAATTGTGTTCTAGCAGGCTTATTATCTTAATTGGGTTCTAGCAGGCTCATTATCTGAATTGTGTTCTAACAGGTTCATTATCTGAATTGGGTTCTAGCAGGTTCATTATCTGAATTGGGTTCTAGCAGATTCATTGTCTTAATTGTGTTCTAGCAGGTTCATTATCTTAATTGTGTTCTAGCAGGTTCATTATCTGAATTGGGTTCTGGCAGATTCATCGTCTTAATTGTGTTCTAGCAGGTTCATTATCTTAATTGTGTTCTAGCTGGTAAAAGCCCCCCTTAATTGTGTTCTAGCAGGTTCATTATCTGAATTGTGTTCTAGCAGGTTCACTATCTTAATTGTGTTCTAGCAGGTTCATTATCTGAATTGTGTTCTAGCAGGTTCACTATCTTAATTGTGTTCTAGCAGGTTCATTATCTTAATTGTGTTTTAGCAGGTTCATTAGGTTCATTGTCTTAAATTGTGTTCTAGCAGGTTCATTGTCTTAATTGTGTTCTAGCAGGTTCATTATCTTAATTGTGTTCTAGCAGGTTCATTATCTGAATTGTGTTCTAGCAGGTTCATTATCTTAATTGTGTTTAGCAGGTTCATTAGGTTCATTGTCTTAAATTGTGTTCTAGCAGGTTCATTGTCTTAATTGTGTTCTAGCAGGTTTATTGTCTTAAATTGTGTTCTAGCAATTATCTTCCATTTTACTGAGTTTGCATGAGTACAAAACAGATTAGGCCAGTTACTTATCTCCTCACTATTAGCTACTGTCAGGATTCAAATATTGGTGAGTTGATTTTTCATTAGGTTGCTGTGTTCTAAATCAGTCATACAACGGTTCCTAGGGATCTACTAAATTTAGAAGTCCTGAAGGCCTTGAGCTGTAGCGTCCCGAGCAAAGCAAGGGCGATATTCGAGGCCTTCAGGACTTCTAAATTCAGTAGATCCCTAGGAACCGTTGTATAAATATTATATGATCTTTTTTATCCTTTACCCAAGTTGGAACGAGTCTGGAACTAGAGAGACTAGCAAGAAGTTTGTGCATACTGCTTACTGTGCAAGTGCACACCACTAGTGGTAGTTATTATTAGCCAGTACATGCCTACTGATGGTGGTACGCATTCTCAGGGAAATTTGCTAGTATGGGGCTAGGCTGGAGGAGAAAATACCTATTCTTATCAGTAGCACCACCCTACAACAACCAAAATACATCTCCCAGACCACTGTCTACTTAGAGAGTCAAATATAGATTTTAATTCTTTTAAAAAGTGTGTAGAATTCAAGTAGCAGGCTGAGTGCACTAAGCTGTGAGTAACTAGCCAATGCTCATAATGAACTTCTGTATTTCTTTCGACGCTATCGCTTAAGCAATTTTTTTTTCACTTGGTGTGCAAGCCAAGATATTGCTATATGTGTTGGCGAATAATATGGTAAGTTATTGTTAGCTTATAATGTTGTTGATAGCTAAAATAACCTGGAAGGTTAAACCAAGTTTTTTAATATGGATTAATCAGAAGAACTTGAGCATGTTGATGCGTTAGTAATTGCTAGCTAAATGCAAGTTGTGCGCGTCCTCGGGATGACGCTTTTGGGCCTTGCTTCTTCTAAATCAACTATAGATCTCGCTCTAGTTTGTAACTAGTAGTAAAGATATATTCTACTCCACCCCTCAAGGGCCAACCAGGTCGACACACAGTATCTAAGCGTGTTGGTACTATCTCTCGTTCACACGAGAGCAGCTTTTCTATGTATATTCTTGTAGGGTGGGTGACGTCTCGCCACATGAATGGCCAATAAAATAATCTAGACACACACTCTCATTTTCTGATTACTCCAGTGACCATTCTGTCCATGCGCCATCTTAAGTACAATATCTCTTGTTACCTAGTGCGTCCAATCTATCCCGTACTACTAGGCCAATGGACCACCTACATTTCTTCCCTTCTTTGTCAGCAAGACTCTGCATACCTGTAGTGTTTCACATAATTTAGTCTGATCACTTAATGTCTCGCACAGTTCAAATAAAACCAAAGTTCCAGTTGCGTGGTCTAATCTCAATTCCAATGAGATGTTGGCACCACTGCTGCCACCACAATGTTGAGTGTCTGGCTTAGGTATTACCAATCTTCCCCAGGATCTCAATAGGTTGGCTTGGAGAGGACTAACATAACATTAAGGTGGACCTACGTAACACAGTGACCAAGGAGTTGAGTTATTGTTAAAAAATATCACTCACACACACACCATGTATATTTTATAGACTACATCCATATCAGTTGAAATTATGTAGTTAGGGGTTTATAACATGTAATGATTTCACTGGGATGTTTGAAATGATAGCAACAAGCAAAAATGTCACTTTTTAAATGTTTTAAAGAACGTGTGAAAGATCAAATAAAAAAGGTGTCATCTCATGATCGCATGATCCACAAGGTCAAATTTGAGGTCAAAGAAAAATTTGAATGTCAGACTTTTTAGATACCTTGAATATGAGAAGTAAGGGCAAATTTGGATTTTCAATTTGCACTCACAAAAATATTTTTTTATTAGTTGGCTAAGTAACGTTACAATGATTTTAAGTTTGGCAGCCATGCCCCCTTTTGCTGAAATAAGAAATTTTTATGATGCTATAACTTTGGAACACTTGGTCCAGCGTTTAAAACTTTTAGATGTGGTTGCGAGAGTGACATTAACATGTATACCTAACTTCATCAAAGTTAGAGGGTGTGGTGTAAGTCTTTGGGTAATTTGATATGGAATGACCCTTATTTATAGTGCTGAGGGAGTAGTGTGATTGAATTGTGGAATAAAATGTTTTTGTAGCTGTTGTGGTTTGTTTCATCATCACTGTGAGCCATGAGTCAACCAGTTAAAAAAAGACAAAGAACTAGTGAGTTTGCAGGTGAGTTTATAGCATAATTTTGCTGTGTGAGTGTTATTAAATATTGTACATGATATTAAAATAGAAGAACTTGATGACCTGATTAAAAAAAATGATCAAGATGTTAATGGAGTCAAATTGGAGATTAAGAGAGTACAGGATGAAATTCTTCAAGTGAATAATGAAATTCTTCAAGTGAATAATGAAATTCTTCAAGTGAGTAATGCTTGGATGGAAGCAAATAATGCTTTGGAGGAGGAATTGGCGAAAAAGAAAGAGATGCAAAATAAGGATGTGAAGGAACATCTGACAAGGAAGGAGGAACATCTGAGAAACGAGAAGGAACAGCTGAGAAGGAACGTGGAACAGCTGAGAAGGAAGGAGGAACAGCTGAGAAGGAAGGAGGAACAGCTGAGAAGGGAGGAACAGCTGAGAAGGGAGGAACAGCTGAGAGACAAGCTACTTTTCAAAACTCCGTCTGGTAAGGTGTTATAACCATTAGTCCTTAGTTAGGGAAATGCTTGTATTTACAAGTGTTATATAGCATACAAAAAATATTTTTAAATAAATTTTGAGTTTCTCAAAAAAAATATTTTTTTTCGGAAACATGAAAGTCACAGACCCAAGCAATCACTCATTCAGCACCAATCATTGTGTAATACATTAAGTAAGCCACTTCTCATTCAACTTTCTTACATTTTGAAAAATCTGATCGAATATTAAGGGTGGTCATACATCCCTGCCTAGTTTGACCTCTGATTTTTAGCATGGTGATCATACCACTTATAGTGTAGAAATCTACAGAGGAGATTTTGGGATTTAACTTTTTAGTTTTCAAATTATAAATAAAAATATTCCAATTACAATAACTTGAAACCCTCTGTAGATTTCTAGAGAATAAGCAGTTTTGTCACCATGCACAAACTCAGAGCTTTAAGGGTGCTGGCACACCGGATACGTATCCGCCCACGCAAACTCATTAGCTAAACCAATTATGTTGCTATGGCCCAAGTTTATATACTTTCTATTCTTTGCTGCCTACTCTATACAGCGGACTGTGAAGTGAACCCTTCCAGAAGCAAGCTTACCTGAAATTGGACTCCTATGGCAAGAAACACGGAAGGCATGAGCCCTCCAATTTCACACCCTACTGAGGGAGCTACAGTTGGCAGTTCAAGGCTACAGCGCCCGTTTAAGCATTCTACGGACCTTGGAGCTCAAGCCCGACTAATTTACAGAAGCTTTTTCCGATTCACAATTTACTTTTCTAATTATGCACAGCAGCAGTTCTTTCATGACAAACTTTGACGCTTTACTTCCGTTGTGTACCTTTATTGCGTAATTTCTCTCTGTAACTTTATTTGTAGTAGTCTTGTGTAACTCTATTCCAAATTTAGAACGGCTCTGATACGTCATTCTGTAGTTTTGGCAAGAAATAGCTTGCAGAAGCTAAAAGTATTGGGCCGCATACTTTATTCCATAACAGCCCCGCCCTTTCGGGCGGTTAAGGAATACGCGCATTTTGTTGTCAACGAAATCTTTCGTTGAGTGGCTCGGAGAAGAGCCGGTTTGGAAAAAAATAAACAAAACACGGGAACAATGAATGGAGAAGGCGCGAACAGCAGACTTCTAACGGGAACTGAGCGCCTTGAACAGCTTCTCCCCGAGCGGCTTGCTCCTGACTCCCCTCTTCTTCAGGCTGTCGTCCTCAGTAAGGCTGGTTCGGTGGAGAAGCGATAGGCTCTGGTCGAAGCCCTCTGTAACCAGCTTCTTGGCTTGTGTTGGTGACTGGGTTTTCCTAAGGACCTGGTGAGTGCTGCTGCTTTGATAAACAGAGTCTTTTGGGAAAGCCACTTCTTCAGTTGCATCTGAGCTGAGAAGTCAGAAAGGAGAGTTCCTTCAAACAGCCACTCAGTGATGGATGCAGCAAAACTCTCTCAAGTGCCAGTACATGGGGAAGAGTAAGGTAATAACAACAGTAATAGCAATAACAATAGTGGTACAATAATAATAATAATATTAATATTATTAATAGTTGTTGTAGTAATAGTAGTAGTAGGTAGTAGTATAGTAATAATAATAATGATAATAATGGTAATATAATGATAATAATAATAATAATAATAAATAATCTTATTATAGCTTATACTTTCAATGTCAACTTCAATAGATTAAAAATGAATAAAAAGAGGGGGTAATACTTTTGCATACCCGAATAGTGAGGAATCCCTATTTTTTCACTGACTAGAGTGGTGTTACTTGCAATCCACTCTAAAAATGTTGGCAACACAACAGACAGTGGCCGTTTACTCTTTAAAAGATTGGAGGTGATACCTGTTACCTTAGAACTAATATTACAACTCTAATTATTTATAATGTATTTATATAATTCTAGCAGCAGAAAAGTTTCGACTGGTCCGAACCAGAGAGGAAAAAGTTATATTGGGGATGGAACCAGGAGGTTGGATCACCTTGGCTATGAGTGCTCGAGCAACTTGGCAGACCTAGCAGACTACTCAGGCGAGCGTAATCAGCGTACAAATGAACACTGATCAGAAACGATAAGACTGGATATACTGTTTCTATGAACAGCTAGAATGGTGAATCTGAAGGCTCATGGAATGACAAAAACTGACTGTGCCAGTAGATGTGCATGTTGAAATCATGTCATCTTCGTGAGGAAACCTGATGTCGTCATCACAGAGCAGGGACAAGCGGTCTATCAAGTCATCTTTGAGGGTGCTATCAAACTTCTCTGCAAGTAAGCCATCATCATCCTCCATGAAACTCGCTGTCATCAGAGTTGGACACTGTAAGTGATAGTAAAAAATTAATTTAAAATTTATTTTTATTAACTTATTTTTACGATTATATTTATTGATTGAATAATTGATTTATAAGAATAGATCTATGATTAGTAAAATTCCAGGGCTACTTCCATTCTGTGTGAAGCCCTGATGCATATATATACACACACAGTAGAGAGATTCAAATTTTGATATATTTTATATACGTGTTCATCCCAAGAAAGACAAAGAAAATGAAATAAAAAATTAATTAAACATACCTTCACTGTTGTTCAACACAATTCTAGGCACATCTTCTACAGCTGATCTGGAAAAATTAGCCGGCTTTGCCTCAGGAACATGAAACTTGCAGATGGTGGTGCCTTACTCACTATCAGTCAGCCCAGGAATATCAGTGCTGGATTCTCTAGAGGAAACTGCGTGAGCTGGTACAAATGGACATGAGCCAGAAGGCATAGATAGACCTGCGCTGAGGGGCACTGTTGGACCTGCACTGGGGGCCACAGACGGACCTACGCTGGGGGGCACAGACGGACCTACGCTGGGGGGCACAGACGGACCTGACCTGCGCTGAGGGGCACAGACAGACGGACCTGCATTGGGGGGCACAGACGGACCTGTGCTGGGGGGCACAGACGGACCTGCGCTGGAGGTCACAGACAGATTTCTGACACCTCCATCATGACTAACCAACTCGGGACCTGTACAATATTATAGATGAGACTGTACATCAGATTTATCAACAAAAAAACATGTAATTTTTTGCTGCGAAAAAAAATGAATAAATTTTAGACTAAAAACAAAAAATATTTATTATGATATACAGCCATGCACCATTCTTTTTTGTGTGCCATACACTACATGGAATATATTTATTAAGTATATATATATTTAGAATGATTCAAAACATGACTGTTGACAGATTGTATTCTGTAACTATGATGTTCAAAAATATCAATGTTATCATGTTTTGCTATAGGTACCTCTACTGGAGTAGCATATTTTCTTCTGCCTTGCTGCAGAAAGCTGTTGCTTCCTCTTTATGCCTGTTCTGCTAGCCATACCAACCACAATTAGATACAGGCCACGAGCCTCTGCCTTGATAACGCAATAAAAGCCACGAGATCGCCAACTATAATTTTCGAGGTTGTAGGCTGGATTGTGTGCGCGTGTTTCTTTAAGCCCAACCACAGGCTACAACTCCGTGGTTTGGCAGCTCAATTGGGTCAATTAACAGTGCACGCGCGTTGCTATGTGCCAGCACCCTTAAGTGCTTTTATGGTAATTCCATGTCAAATCACCCCGTCACAGATAATAAAAAAAATGTATTACATATTATGTAACCCATTTGGAAGACAAATCCAAAATATTCACTTCAATCTGCTTGCGACATTGAATTAAAGCCATTTTAAAATTTGGCGTTTTTCTATAATTGGCAGGTGCCACAACTGTAATAACTGTACAAGTAAACATCATTAAAGGCTGAAATTGTACATCTAAGACCAATTTTTACTGTAGATTCTAAAAATTGGGTCTAAATTAACTCATTTTCTATAGTTTAAAAGATTTAAATTAATTATGGTGTGTTCAACCCTATATTTGAGAACTTCTATGCAGCTCAAATTTTTTTGTGTTAGCTATCTAGTATACATCTCTGTCATATCAAAAAATTATCTCTGTGTTATTCTTCTCTGTTTGAATAAAATTAATAATATATATGTTACTCAATCACTCGCATCCAGTACATTTTAAAGTGAAAAGGGGGGGAGGAGGGGTAAGAGAATACACACAAAAGTTGTGTAAAGCATGAATAGAGTTTACGACTTGAAAGTATCAAAAGGCCTTGAATTTTTTTGAAGTCATCCTCATCTAGTCTATATTTTTTTCCACTGATTTGCCATTATAGTTAGCTCTAGTCGCTATCATTTGTCATTGAGATCATTGTGAATAAACCCTACCTATACATTGCCCGAGTCTGGGCTAGCCGCTACCATGGTCACGTGACTTCACCTACCTCTGAGCATGTGAGTGTTAGGCACGTGACCAGGGTATTCCCCACCTTCGGGGGGGGAAAGGCCCCCGTTTCGTGGGCATCCCGCGGTGCCTTACTGCGGGGGCCTGGTGGCTAACCCAGCTTCACACCGCAGTTAGCGGTGGATATTATTTATTCATAGGAGGAGATGGGGATGGTTTGGCGGGATTACGGCAACGGCTGCTTTTCCCCTTCCTCAGCGCTTAAGCTGACTCGTGGTTACTATCTCCGACGTGGCTATCCAGGATGGGTGCGCATGCGCCGCATCTGCCCACGGCAGGCGGGAGTTCTGTGCTCCCATCGTTAACCTTATTAAACTACATTTAACTCTAGTCGCTATCATTTGTCATCGAGATCATTGTGAATAAACCCTACCTATACATTGCCCGAGTCTGGGCTAGCCGCTACCATGGTCACGTGACTTCACCTACCTCTGAGCATGTGAGTGTTAGGCACGTGACCAGGGTATTCCCCACCTTTGGGGGGGGAAAGGCCCCCGTTTCGTGGGCATCCCGCGGTGCCTTACTGCGGGGGCCTGGTGGCCCAAGGATGTGGGCCTATAGGCCCACATACCCCCCCAAGGTGGTATGACCAAGTTAACTAAGATTAAGTATGGTAACTCACTTGAGTGACGTGCAATCATGTGTGCCTGATAATGTACGATTAGGTAACTAGCATCCCGTCCGACTCATGTTCGTACTTCCTTATCGAATTGCTATTAATATAAATTGTGCTACATACACATACATGACAACCTGTACACTCACATAGCATATTACAACCCCATGATCAGTCCCATCCCCCCATATAAGTCAATGTCAACAGGTACCCTACTACCTCCCTGGTTGCTGCATGAGCGATGCCAATGCCCTGGCGAGGCGTGACTTCGGAGTTCTTACGTAACTCAAGAATGCTGTACTGTGCCATCTTCCTAGAGTCTGAATCAGTGAGTCCTCCAGGCCAGCGAGCGCTGCTGTGGTTGCTGCCCCAATCCGGAAGCTGTGCCCGGCATACTGGTGTGGTGGGAGACCCATTGCTTGGAGGGCAGTTCTCACCATCTCGATAAATACTGGCTTTGTCAATGCCGAGCCGTTCTTCAGCACAAAGAATGGACCAGCAGCGGCTCCTCTGACCTGCAGAAACTGGCACATTGCTTTCACTGGGCAGATCGCTGTGTTAGTCACACCCATCACCACATCTGCTCCTTGGCCGTAAGGGTCTGTTTTTGACTTCTTTAGGTGCACTTGGACCATGCTTGGGGATGTTAGACTGTCCACGGCCACATCACCCCATGCGAGATCTGTCTCTGCCATCCAAGTTGATGTCGAACTGGGCAGTAGCTCTCCCAACCGAAAGAACCCAAAAAATGCAGTGCATGCCACTGCCCACAGCAGGTCTTTGTCCTCGTGTGTTGATCCTTGCCAAGCATTCCGTAAACCAGCCATGATGTGAGTAGTAATTGGGAGTCGAACCCTAGCTCCCGTCTTGCCCGACTGTAGTCGGATTCTACTGATCCCTGCCTGCACTCTTTTCAGTAGTGGCAAGGACGACTGATCGCGAGGGTCAGGGAGGCCCATGGAAATCTGGGAATTTCTCAGAGCCGCAAGGTAGGATTTAATGGTCTGGGGCGCCAATCCCTTCTTGGCCAGGTACGACGAGTAATAGCACAGCGTGAGTTCCGACACTGGGAATGGGTCGCAAACATTATAGGCTGAACAGAAACTGGCGAAATGTTTCATGCCGGCTCCATATGTCTTGAGTTGATGGGGCTAAACCCGCGTGAAGATACTCTTGAAGTGCCGGCGCCAGGTCTGGGATGTCCAGTCGGCTTCCTGGTTGAGGAGTAGGTCCAGCAGCTGCTGGGATACTGGGCTGGGATGAGGAGCTGCTGAGGGTACCTTAGAAAGGAAGGAACAGACATTGTTACGTGATAGACTATCAGCCAGATAGTTAGCCTTAGTGTCAATGTAAATCGGGTACATGGAGAAGTTCACCTGAGCCTCCACAAATGCCAAACACCGCAGCAGGTGCATCATGCCCTTATGCTTAGAGGACTGTGAACGGAGATCAGCCACCACTGACTGATTATCCGAGTGGCATACTATCTGTAGTCCACCCCAGGTAGCGCCCCATATCTGGCAAGCCAAGATCACTGGGATGAGTTCTTTCTCTGCAATCGAGAGTGGGCGTGCCCGTGCATCCCATTGCACTTGGAACCATGCATCTTCGTGCCAGGCTGCACAGCCCCAGGATCCTGATGCATCGGTGTACAAGTGAGCCTTCGGGAGCCGAGATGGTGGGTTGAGAAATGATGTCCCGTTCCATTGCGATGTGAACTCCCTCCACCATGCCAGGTCAGCTCTAAATCCTTGGCTCAACCTAATTGGGACCTTGCTGGCTGGAGGTCTATGTGTGGCATGTAGCAGGTCGATCATGCGGCGCAAGAATGATCGTCCAGGCCGCACCACTTTGCAGGCGTGGTTTTAAGGGATTCGAGCTCCATCCGCGTGCAGCACTTCTTATTCTCCCACTGTTGGAGAAGACCTTGAAGGCGCTGCAGTTTGTCTTGGGGGAGTCGTAGTTCCCCCGCAATCGTGTCCATCTCAATGCCCAGGAACGTGATTGTCGTGGCTGGTCCCTCTCTGTCTTGTGAGCTGCTATCGGTACCCCCATTTACCGGCACTGACTCATCATGATGGCTAGCCATGACTGACAGAGGTGGTCGTCAGGTGGGGCTACCATGATGTAATCATCTAGGTAGTGAAACAATGAGGAGATGCCTGACTTCACAAGGTGTCAATGTAGCGCATCTGCAATGGCATTGAATATATTTGGCGCAGATCGTAATCCAAATGGGAGCATTGGGTCGACATAGTAGGCTCCCTCCCATCGCACTGCCTGTAGGATACGATCCTGTGGGTGGACCAAGCGATATGCCGACTCAATGTCGGTCTTGGCTAGTAGAGCGCCCTTGCCCACGGATGCTGCTTGCGCCGCCACCTCTTCCACTGTGGTGTATGACAGTGTGCAGAGCTCTGGGTCCATCATTGACACTTGTACCCGGTGGGTAGGAGAGATCTGTGATAAGCCTGAACTTGCCTGTCCCATGGCCCTAGCATCATCTGCTTTCGCTCAGGACACCGATAGGAACTTACTTGTACACCAATAATTAGTGGTCATCACTTAGGCACTGGGGGGAAATTATTTGCACACTGATGATAAGTGGTCGCTGCTCAGGGCACTGAGGGGACATTATACTTGCCCTAATAACACTAACTAGTCGCCGCTCAGGGCACTGAGGGGTCCCTATTTGTACACCGATAATAACTGGTCGCTGCTCAGGGCACTGAGGGGATATTATATGCATAACTGGCTCAGGGCACTGAGGGGATATTATATGCATAACTGGTCGCCGCTCAGGGCACTGAGGGGATGTTATTCGTACAACAATAATACCTAGTCACCGCTCAGGGCACTGAGGGGACATTATTTGTACACCAATTATAACTGGTCGCCGCTCAGGGCACTGAGGGGACATTATTTGTACACCAATTATAACTGGTCACCGCTCAGGGCACTGAAGAGACATTATTAGAGCATCAATAATGACTAGTCGCCTGTCGGGGCACTGAGGATTAACTAGTCGCCGCTCAGGGCACTGAGGGGATGTAATTTTTTTATCAATAATAACTGGTCGCCAAGCAGGGCACTGAGGGGACATTATTTGTACACCGATAATACCTGGTCGCTGCTCAGGGCACAGAGGGGACATTAATTAGACAGTTGGAGACAGAGGGCCGCCACCTGCATACAGAGAGATAGGTGGCACTAACAACCCTGTGCCCGGCACAAGTGATTAGTTGGAAGTACCCAAATCCAATCTGTAATTCACACAATTTGCCTAGCTAGGTTATTATGCATGCCTGAACCACTGGGGAGTGATGGGGTAGCAGTGGCATTGGTAGCAGTGGTATTTGGCTGCCAAGGTGGGGTCCGGAACTCGGAGACTACTACAGGATCCTTTGGTAGGTGGTTCTGTAGCCATGCTAGCTGCTTCTCAGAAAAGGGGGGAGCCTCTGGTTGGGTCTCTGGTCATAACTACAATCTGAGCACTTAATCAGCAATCACTCTTGGCGGGCTATCCAGAATGGGTGCACATTCGCCGGGAGAACCTTGTTTAATTGCATTAAACTACATGTGTAGAAACATTTGTGAGAACTTGAAGTAAAGGGACCCATGAAAACTCCTTCCTCTGTGGCCAAAAGAAAGGCTCACAGTTGGTGCATATAATTGACATACAAGTCTTGGTTTTCCTCACATTTCTTTTCTATCAGTGCTATGTACCATTTCAAGTCATACACCACAGCGACATATTGTCCTGGTTTCAAATCTTCAATACTAATTTCATGAGCTGATTTCTCGTGCTAATGTGGTAGCTGCGGTATCTGCTGAAAGTCTGAACATCTTAGTCCTCCAGTAGGTACAAATTTATGGTGGCTTCGTGTACCTGGAATGGTTCTGCCAGCAGCTAGCCTGTCCTCAATAACTAGCTTGTGTTCAACTACTTCTTGACTGGCAATATAGAAAAAACTATACCATCTATATTTTGTTGGCACCACTGAAATAAAGCTTCTGAATTTAAAGTTTGGTTTGTCACAGTAGCTTGTAAAGAAGCACGAGCTACTGATCGCTTCACAGTGCCATCACAGGGTCCTTTACCAGGACTTGTAGCAAAAAAAAATTCCACTCGGCTGTTAATTCAAAATCAGCACTGTTGATGGGCTAGGTTTGTAAAAAAAATTATGATTCTTGTATTGGCTTGCTGCACCATCTGAAAAATAGTGTATGTGTTTCAAGTTGGGTAGCAGGGCTTGCAATTTACAGCGTTGCATTTTTCATATCTTTATTCTTTAGTGAAGGTCTAGATTTTGTATAATGGTCTGAATATTGAAGGGGAAAATTTTATTTATTTTTAGCTACTTCACGATCAAGTGGGTGTGGTTGAGTTTGAGCCGTACCGCACTTGGATAAATTTATGAACTGCAACAGCATTATGATTGCGATCATCACTGACCACACAGTAACTTTTGCTGCACACTATGGACTCACCACTACTGTTACAGGCTTTGTAGTAAACTACTACTGGATGCAACATTACTTGGGTATTATCCCAATGAAAACCCTGCACAGCATGTTGGCACACAAATGAGTAGTTTTCAGCGAAGTCCAATAAAACAATGGCTTGCTCATTTAGTGGAATATTTTCATTAAGTTCTTTCAAATATGCAGCTTGTGCTTTAGCAGTGAAATGATGACTTGCACTCCTGTCACATTTTTCATAGAGTTATTCAACAAAGTTGGAATATGTTGTTGTGATGTTGCAACGCTTTGCATGGTTCTCATGTATCCATTGCTTATGAGTTGAAGAATTTAAATCATTTGATTCTAAAATTGATTCCAGGAATTCTGCAAGGTTAGATTTTGGTGGACAGTTCTTGCATCTATGTATCATACAATCTCGCGAATCCAATGAACAAACCAATTTAGCCATTAAACTTTTATAATCAACAACACATGGAAGTGCAGCAACCATTAGCTTTAGATTTTTGTGGATTTCACATACACATACCTGTTGCATGCCCAGTGAATCTACCGTAACACACCAGGGAGGGCGCAAACTACAAAACTTGGACAGGCCAACAGTTATGTTTTCATGTCTCTTCTTAAACTCCAAGTAAAGCTCCTTTAAATTTATCAGCAACATCCTCTTCTGAAAATGCTTTTTGCCTTCAACTGTTAGAACAATATTGAAATCTTTCTTTCCTGGGCATTGCCTAGAAAACTCATCATCTTGGTAAAAGTCTTACATCAACCAAAGATAAACCATAGCCTGACTTTCTTCCAGGATCAGCCAATATACCTTCAGGGTTTGATACAGGATTTTTTGCTAGGGGGGGGGAAGTCAAATAGCGACCTTATAGTTGTATTTTTTTTTGTCCTTGCAATACTAGTAAGGTAAGGAAATTAAACTTATTTTATTATATTTATGTATTGATCAATTGATTACCTCTAATAAACAGCTTTGTTCATTTTGAAAGCTGAATAGCTCTGACATTAATTAAGCCAGACTCCTAATAGGTTATCCTTCTAGTTTGAATGGAGTAGGTGTCTCATTCTATGGATCACCAGTTCCAGTTTGAAAGTTGCTTTTAGAACTGGTCATTGTGAAGCAGCTGCCTGGTTGGTAAGGGTCCCCTCCATTTTACATTTAGATTCCTTACTAAGTCATCAATGGCATCACATGCTATGCATTCTGGATGGCTAATCTGTTGAGGGTCCAGCCTAGTACTTGGGAGGTCAAGCACTTCTGCTAGATCAGTTTTGATCCTGTCACTGGCCTCTTTTAATTTTTCTTTTGCCATATGTTAGGCGACAACTCCTTTAACTTCATGAAGTTTCAGAGGCGAGCATTTAAGCTGAGTGAATGTTTCACTCATTCTGGATGTGCTCGGAGGCTCACTGAAATCATTGCATTCGTCTGTTCCGGTATCTAGTGACGTATAACTATACCCAGAAAAACACAAGTCCAATAAATGTTTCTTACATGAATTCACAAGGAGCACTGTGTTGTGATCACAAGGAGCACTGCGTTGGGGTCACAAGGAGTACTGTGTTGTGATCACAAGAAGCACTTTGTAGTCAGCAAGGAGTACTGTTGTGGTCATAAGGAGTACTGCGTTGTGGTCGCAAGGAGCACTGCGTTGTGATCGCAAGGAGCACTGCGTTGTGGGCTCAAGGAGTACTGTGTTGTTGGCTCAAGGAGCACTGTGTTGTTGGCTCAAGGAGCACTGTGTTGTGGTCGCAAAAAGTACTGCGTTGTGATCACGAGGAGCACTGCGTTGTGGTCGCAACGAGCACAGTGTTGTGCATGGTGTTGTGATCACAAGGAGCACTGCGTTGTGGGCTCAAGGAGTACTGTGTTGTTGGCTCAAGGAGCACTGTGTTGTGATCACGAGGAGCACTGCGTTGTGGTCGCAACGAGCACAGTGTTGTGCATGGTGTTGTGATCACAAGGAGCACTGTGTTGTGATCACAAGGAGCACTGCGTTGTGGGCACAAAGAGCACTGCGTTGTGATCACCAGGAGCACTGCGTTGTGATCACAAGGAGCACTGCGTTGGGGTCACAAGGAGTACTGTGTTGTGATCACAAAAAGCACTGTTGTAGTCGGCAAGGAGTACTGTTGTGGTCATAAGGAGTACTGCGTTGTGGGCTCAAGGAGCACTGCATTGTGGTCGCAAGGAGCACTGCATTGTGGTCGCAAGGAGCACTGCGTTGTGATCACAAGGAGCACTGCGTTGTGGGCACAAAGAGCACTGCGTTGTGATCACAAGGAGCACTGCGTTGGGGTCACAAGGAGTACTGTGTTGTGATCTCAAGAAGCACTGTTGTAGTCAGCAAGGAGTACTGTTGTGGTACTGTGTTGGGGTCGCAAGGAGCACTGCATTGTGGTCGCAAGGAGCACTGCGTTGTGGGCTCAAGGAGTACTGTGTTGTTGGCTCAAGGAGCACTGTGTTGTTGGCTCAAGGAGCACTGTGTTGTTGGCTCAAGAAGTACTGTGTTGTGATCACGAGGAGCACTGCGTTGTGGTCGCAACGAGCACAGTGTTGTGCATGGTGTTGTGATCACAAGGAGCACTGCGTTGTGGGCTCAAGGAGTACTGTGTTGTTGGCTCAAGGAGCACTGTGTTGTGGTCGCAAGAAGTACTGTGTTGTGATCACGAGGAGCACTGCGTTGTGGTCGCAACGAGCACAGTGTTGTGCATGGTGTTGTGATCACGAGGAGCACTGTGTTGTGATCACAAGGAGCACTGCATTGTGGGCACAAAGAGCACTGCGTTGTGATCACTAGGAGCACTGCGTTGTGAACACAAGGAGTACTGCGTTGTGAACACAAGGAGTACTGTGTTGTGATCACAAGGAGTACTGTGTTATGATCACAAGGAGGACTGTGTTGTGGTCACACTGAGTATTGTTGTGGTCACATGGAGTATTGTATGTGGTCACAGGGAGTGTCGGGGTGTGGTCACAAAAGTAGTGTAATGTTTATATAACAATGAGAAGCTTCATACAAATACTTGATTGATATGATCAGTTGTATTAAAGATGTTTGACTAGTAATTTTTTATTCTAAATTTGATGTTTGTTTTATTTTTATAATTGTATTACATGTATGTAGCTCGTAAACCGGCCATGGAATCGAACAGTATAAGTACTGCAGCCAAAGATAAACAGCCGAGTGATTGCTACAAAAGTGGGCTACTATTTACTCACTGGTATGCTATTGAATTATACAATTTAATGCTCGATTTGGGGAAAAAGAATTATACGGTGACGTTTAGGGATCGTACATATACAATTTTGCCAGACGTATTGGAACAGGTTAGTACCGATTTCGAAGCATTTTGTTGCGAAGATAACATCATGGCCGAAGGATATTGCGGAAGTACATGTATGTGCTCTCATGAGGTTACATTTACTGCTAAATGTTCTGCCCACCTGAACACAATTCTTCCTGAAGAAGCGAGAGCATATGTTGATATAATACATCAAGGTCCTATACCAACATATAAAGACACAGGAAGTCCTAATGTTGCTGACATTATCGGCTGTGTTAAAAGCAGTTCTCGTTATGCCTTTGTAGCAGAATTAAAAAAAAAAGAAAATGAAATGCTTATGGCAAAGAAACAAACGGCTCTTTATGCTAAGCATGCTGCCGTTAGTGGACACTTGAAAAATGAATGCAGCTTGATCTTAGGATTAGCAGCAACGAAGAAAAAGGCTATGTTATCACTGTATGTTGTTGCAGACCAAGCAGTTGCGAATAATGCAGTATGGGCTATCCCAATTATGGAATCCACTCCCGATGACAAGACTCTGCTTGCACTTACTGCAATTGCTATTGCAGATCTTTGCATAAACCCGAAAAATTGTTCTCTTTTGTTGAATCCAGTTCCTTTTGAGAGGGAGTTAAGTCCTATGAAAGGCGGTTTAAATTGCAGGGTTTTTTTAGACAAAGCTGAAAAAAAAATTTGCAAATTCTATGGAGAGGAAGAGGATGTATTACCTCAAATTGATGTGATGAAACTTGTTTTGGACACAGACATAGATAAAATCAAATTAACTACTGATAATAGCTATTTTTATATCAAGTATGATTATTATGAAGGTAATCATACCCTGGAAAGTTTAGAGCATTTTTACTCTATTTTTATTAAGCTTCATAAACTACATGATGAAGGTTACGTTCATTGTGATATTAGAATAGAAAATCTTGTTTTTGGTGGTAACGGTGTTAGCTATTTGATCGATTTCGATTTAACTCGAAAAGAAAACACTCGATATCCTAAAGGATACAATTCTAAAATACTATTCCGTCATCACGATGCACAGGAAAAAATGCCAGCTCTAAAAGTACACGATAGGCATTCTTTGGGACAAATTTGTTCTTGTTATTTTGGTGCTGAAGCAGATAACATTGTTGAAGATCTTGCATCGAATATGTCACTGGAAGTTATTGCTAATTCTCTTCAGACAAATTAACAATTTTTTTTCCACTCAATGGTTATTTCAAATTCTGTATGAAAGGTCACTTTTTTCTTTTGCTTTTGTTTTATTTTTCTTTGATTGTCATTGTCTACTGTTTGAACAGTTTCTCACTTCTTTGTTAGTAAAAATACCTATTACAATTATTTTTTATCTTGAAAATTAAAATTAAAATTGTCAAAATTTACTTATGGTCTATGTAATAGCTACGTAAAAGATTTAGCGCAAGTGCACTTGGGTCAAATAGCGCGGCAAAAAACCAGGCAGAGCTCGCAGTATTATTCGTGTGGCTTCTTTTGGTGGTGTTGTGTAATGGAAGTGCTAGCTAGCTAGTTTCAGCGCCCTAGCGAAGGGCATCAAATTTTACCAGGTAGGTCTGGAGGACTTCAGGAATCAGGCTGTCCTGCTACCTGGAAGTAGGCAACGCCAAGGACCCTAACAGCGTTCTCCTCTCAAGTGCCTCCCAAGATTGGACTCACTGGGGCACCTTGACAGGGATGCTTCAGCGTTCGTCGCACCTCTTCTGCGTAACGGATTTGTAGCTGACGGGTGAGTAATCAGTTATCTAGTTTTAAGTTATATGACAGGACTATTAGCTATGTACTATAAGAAGAGTTGAAAAGATTCAATACAATTAGTAAATTGTTTAAAAAGTTACATGGACTGCCTATAAGAAGTTTTGTGATTTGTAGCTAATTTGTTTTTGTTCAGTAGATGTTTTAAAAAGGAGATTGTGTGTTCAATTGAAGGTGTGAAGATTATTCTTTAAAACTAGATGCAAGTAATGGTTTGATTAAAAACAAATATAATTTTTTTAACTTGGTTAGAATTAATTGACTTGTTGTGGTTTTATAATAAAGCATTCAATAAGTGATAATTATTACGTAATCTATTTAGTAGTGAAAAGCAAAAACTTAATTTCAGATTGGTTTTGCTGAATAGAGCCACAAATAATTTTGAAAAAACTCCCTGACGCTGCCTGATATCAATTGCATGTATATTTTAATAGGGAAGTGACATCACTTGCCGTTTTCTATTGTCTTGGCACAGGAGCTATGGTATATAGATGAGTGTGAAGCTGGTGTGAGAGGAAGTAATAATAACACCGACTACTGAGACACCGACTATACAGTTAACTGATGACAATGACTCTGACACAACAATAATATATGACATATCAAATAACTCTGAGACAACATTGCAACGTGACAATCAACATAGCTCGACTGATTCACAACCCCTCAACACTTTATCCCCTGTACCTTTTGACAATAACGTAATACATTTACAAACTGATGATAACAAAACATTCGTACAATGTGAGGACTATGACAGCGATGAAACATACCTATCCAACACTGAACAACTATCTACCCCTAAACTTTCAGACAAACAGAAATGTTGTACTAACAGAGCACAAATACGTACACCACCATTACAAATAACTGCCACACCTTTACGTAAGACTACGACTAAGAAACATATGCGAGTACGAAAACGACTGATACAACACGCTGCCATTACTTCGACACATTTACAGAAACATACTATAAAACGCAAACGCATGAGGATACTCAAACGACCCATACAAAGTGGCAAGTAATTTTTTTTAACATACTGTGACAAATTTAACATCTAACTGTGACTACATGTAAAACATTGACTGTGACTATGAGGGGTATTATTAAGAACATGCAGCAAGCAGTCTTTCCTCTGTCGGCTGTCGCTCCAACCAGTCATCCATCTGTCGGCTGTCGCTCCAACCAGTCATCCATCTGTCGGCTGTCGCTCCAACCAGTCATCCATCTGTCGGCTGTCGCTCCAACCAGTCATCCATCTGTCGGCTGTCGCTCCAACCAGTCATCCATCTCTCAGCTGTCGCTCCAACCAGTCATCCATCTCTCAGCTGTCGCTCCAACCAGTCATCCATCTCTCAGCTGTCGCTCAAACCAGTCATCCATCTGTCGGCTGTCGCTCCAAGGGCTAGGGCTAGGGTTAGGGCTAGGGCGAAGTCACACTTGACGTATTACCACAACCTTCACAAGGAAATGTACCAGAAATTATCCTTGGTGAGCCGTTTTATTTGGACCCTGTTTCAATAAGTGATATTTTTTAATTCTATTTCTAATCTACTAATTTTAAATTAAAGAATCCTATCTAACTAATAATAACTATCTTAAACTTACCTGATTATGGCCGCAATAACGAAAAAGAAGATGCAAATCAAAGAAGGTGTGGGGCCAGTCCGGTCCTCGGACAGGCTAGTAAGAAAGAAGCCAGACGTGCCACTAGCCCGATCCCTAACCCCAGCCCCAGCCCTAGCCCTAGCCCTAGCCCTAGCCCTAGCCCCTAGCCCTAGCCCTGGACTAACGGTAGAACCAACCAAAGACAAGCACAAGTACCATACCACAGACGCAACCAACAAAAACAGCAACAAAGAAACTCAACCAACTCAACGAACAAAACAAGTACTCCCTATCAGACTCCACACACTAGTTCCTCAGACGTGGTCACTCTAGCCAATCTCCTACAGAAGCTCATCACAAGCGGTCCTGCGGTCCAGCAGCAACCTACACTGCTGACCCATCCTCCCTGTGCTGCAGGGCAACAGCAACCACAGCTGTTTGCTCCTGCAGTTAGTGTATTGGCCGGGCAGCCACCACCGCTGTCTGGTCAGTACCAACGGGGTTTTTGAAAGTTGGACAGGCACCCAGTGCAGTCCGAGAAGGAACCGAACCTCATATGAACCACGGCGGAACAATTGATTTCCATTCCCCTCTTAACTATGTCATTAACAGTTCTGTATCACCATCTTGTGCATCTTCCCATGATCATTACCCCCATAATGGGACTCAGAATAATAAAATTTTAATTGACTTTCAACAAAAAGTGAAACAACTAAACGCAAATGACAACATAGAAAGACACAAGAGAAAGAATAGATATAGGAATAAAGTTAATGTGCATGTAAGTGACAGTCACAGAAGTAGATTCTTAAAGTCACTCAGGAAAACAACAAACAATCACGTCGACAGCACGACATACGTTACAAACCGATCACACAAACATCTCACGATGACACAGTACAAAGTACTCGGATTAGGACTTACGTTCGTCCCCAGTAGAATGACCAACAGAGAATCCCTATCAGAGTCCATTTCCAGATTCGAGAGATCCAACAGAATAAAACACTTCTTTAGGAACCAGCCACAGAGAGAGCCCCATCCCTTCCGCCCTAAGAGCACGTGGGAACCTCCTGTGGCCTCCCCAGAAATTGAATCATACCTAAAAAGAGTTAGAAGTACAATAGATAACCACATACCCAATGTGTCTAGATCGAACCTAACTCATACAGAGAGAAAAACCCTCAATGAACTAGCCTCAGACCAATCACTAGTCATTAAAAGTGCAGATAAAGGATCAGGCATTGTAGTAGAAGATAGAGACAAATACATACAAGCAGGAACTAACCATCTATCGGACCAGACCATTTATGAAAAGATACAGTCCGACCCTACACCACAACTAGGCCTCGCTATCAATACTTTTGTCAAATCAATACACAACAGAGGTATTATAGACAACATCACAAAAGACTTTCTCATCTTCCCAACAGACACTCCACCCAGGACCCAGCAACTATACTTTCTAAAAAAGATTCATAAGAATCCAATCTCAGAAAGACCCATAGTTAGTGGCTGTGCTGGCCCAACAGAGAAAATATCTAAACTAGTCGATATGCACCTACAACCCTTTGTCCCTGCCATTAAATCCTACGTCAAAGACAGTGGACATATGATCAACATACTGGAATCAACACCCATACCAGACAACTGCACAATAGCTACCATTGACGTCAAATCACTCTACCTGAATATACCGCACAAAGACGGAATCAAGGCTGTACTCAACAGACTGTACCACAACAACCCAGACTCCAACCTGGTAGATATACCACCTGGTACGATGACAGACCTACTCAGCATAGTTCTAACTAAAAACTACTTTCAGTTTGCCGACCAAATGTACCACCAAGTACAGGGTACGGCAATGGGGACTAAGATGGCACCAGCCTATGCCAACATATTCATGGCTGAACTAGAGGAAAGTCTACTACAAAACTACCACACCCAACCAGTCATATGGAAACGTTACATAGATGACATATTCTGTATCTGGCCGGGAGACCAAGACAACCTCAAAGAATTCATTGACTATATTAACTCCTCACACCCCACCATTAAGTTCACATATGAATCTTCCCCCCACACAGTTGACTTCCTAGACCTTACTGTTTACAAAGGCGACAGATACCACAGTACTGGACTACTAGACATCAAACCGTTCTTTAAAAAGACTAACAAATTTCAGTACTTACATTACACGTCTGCTCATCCCAAAAAGACATTTCGCAGCCTAGTCAAAGGTGAATTGACACGCCTCCTTAGAGCCTGTTCGGACGAAGACACCTACAACAACATAGTACACAAACTAACTACAGTATTCAGTGATAGAAACTACCCTTCTAGAATACTAAGGGACACTATACAATCAGTACCTTACAACTGTAGACAAGACATCCTATCACAAAAAGACAAGGAACCTAGTCCCTATGATACATTCCTAGTATTACCTTACACTAAGGATCTGGACTTAAAGACTATCAAATCTAACCTCAAACTAACAGAGACAGAATCTGAGACTGTACCTAAACCTTGCCTAAGTCTGACAAAGACAAAAAATATTGCCAAACACTTAGTGAGAGCTAAACTTAAGGACTGCACAGATCCTCAACAATCTACTGACCCTATTAGAATACCACTGACTGCTAACCTGGACGGACACTCAGCAGGATGCGCCATCCCAGGCTGCAAATGCTGTGCTGTCATGTCTAGAAAGATAAAAATACAATCAAGTTACAATCACAAGTCTTACGGTACTGCTAAACACTCAAACTGTAGCACTCGCAATGTAATCTACTTGATGGAATGCAAGAAATGCACCAAAGGCAACCAATATGTCGGACAAACAAAGAGATCTCTGTCGCAAAGACTTGCGGGACACAGAGCTGCCTATAAAATCAAGACACGCCTCCCGATCTACAAACACTTTATCAACTCACCGGGTCACGTCTTCGGAAGAGACATCAAGCTCTCCATCCTTGAGAAGACGACCCTAGAACAACTCGATGACAGAGAAAGACACTGGATAGGCGCTCTGCAAACAGTCTACCCGAAAGGCCTCAACAGCCGCTACGAATAAAGAAATCAATTTCAAAACGTGGACGAACTCCAAATAACGCACACGATAAATAAACCTGAATACTTCCGCCTGGATCCGAAGCCACACCCAGCTCCATGGCAACACTAAAAAGGAATTAACAAAGCCTAATGCGCACACTGCGCACTCATGTCCAAGCATCTCTGCCGCCAAGAATCAAGCACATCCTTCTTAATAATCAATTATGAACCATCCTAACTCAGTATAAAAGCACCACACGCTCCTCATATCACCCTCTCACCTTGATAAAGACACTCTCATGTTCGAAACGTTGGTGAATGTAAATAAAATTAATTATTAAGAAAGATAGAAGCAATAGAAGTATGCCAGTCACAAGGAAAGACACAAGACAGAAAGAAGGCGTGGTGCCAGTCAGGAAGGGAGAGAGAAGGCAGGACCCTTTGCCTCTACCCCAAGCCCAAGCCCCAACCCTAGCACTAGCCCTAGCCCTAACCACGCCCACCCACCAGCCATCACACCGTCGGCAACTCGCGTCAGTTATGCACGGCCACTCAGCCAGCTGCCACCACAAGCTGTGCAAGTGTTGCCAGTACATGTCTAATAGGAGGTCCATCACCGACAGAAAAGGGAGAGTCCACCAGACTCCGCCCAACACCAACTGTAACACCCGGTCGGTGATATACCTCCTGGAGTGCCGAAGGTGCCCAGGAACATTCTACGTTGGGCAGACAAGTAGACCCCTGAGGCAAAGAATAGCAGGTCACAGGGCAGCGATGGGTCAAAAAAGGCTACCCGTTTATCAGCACTACGGTGCCGCCAACCACAGCCTATCGGACGCAGCCGTCACCATACTCGAACTGTGTGACCAGAGTAGCCTCGATGACAGGGAGAGTGACTGGATCAGGAGACTCGAATGCTGGTACCCCAACGGTCTCAATTATCAGGACCATAACCTGGGTACGCAGAGGTCTCCGACCACGCCTCCTCACACCGCTTCCAGTTCGGCCCCGCCCAAGGCCACGCCTCCGACTGTGACCACGCCCCCAGTCATGGCCACACCCCAGACCACGCCTCCGACTGTGACCACGCCCCCAGTTGTGGCCACGCCCCAGACCACACCCACCTCTCGACCATCAGCAGCTCCGCCCACAACCAATCCAGGCCTGATCACCGGTGAGGGTGACACCCCCATGGGCCTCGCCCATGCCATAACCCTAGCCCTAGCCCTAGCCCTAGACCTAGCCCAATTAACCAATATATGTCTAGCCTATCCCAAGGTTTAAGACACATCTATATAGGGCCCAACCCCTAGCCCTAGCCCTAGACCTAGCCCAATTAACCAATATATGTCTAGCCTATCCCAAGGTTTAAGACACATCTATATAGGGCCCAACCCCAAGCCCAAAATAATAATCTCACAAATTAATTAATGTATGTCTACCCTATCCCAAGGTCTAAGACACAGCACTGGACCTAATCCAAGGTCCAAGATACAGTATATATCTAGCCTATTCACATCTATATTGGGCCCACCCCTAAACCAGGTAATGAATTACCCAGCTGGCTCACTCAACCTATCAACACATGTCTAGCCTATCCCAAGGTCTAAGACATATCTATATAGGGCCCAATCCCAAGCCCAAAATAATAATCCCACCAAATTAATCAGTGTAAGTCTAGCCCACCCCAAGGCCTAAGACACACTGGACCTATTCTAAGGCCCAAGATATAACAAAATATATATACCCAGCCTATTCCAAGGCTCAACACACATCTATATTGGCCCCACCCCCAAACCAGATAATTGATTACTTAGCTCACACATTAATTAATACATGTCTAGCCTATCCCAAGGCCTAAGACACATTTATATAGGACCCAAACCCAAGCCCAAAATAATGATCCCACCTAACTAAGTAATGTATGTCTAGCCTAGACACAACACTGGACCTACTCCAAGGCCCAAATCAGTATATCTGGCCTATCCCAAGGCCTAACACACATCTTTACTGGTCCCACCCCCAAACCAGGTAATAATTACCTAGCTGGCTCATTCCATTAATTAATACATGTCCAGCCAATCCCAAGGCCTAGGACACATCTGAGCCTAACCTATCCCAAGGCCCAAGACACATTTACACCGGGGCCCACCCCACGGCCCAGGTTAATGATCTCACCCAATTTACTAATGCATGCCTTGCCTATCACAAGGCCTGAGGCACATCTACACTGATTCAGCCTACCCCAGGGCTAAAGACAAATCAATATATGTCCAACCAAGACAATAATATCTAACCCAGAAAAGCCAATCACCCCGCTAAGATAGCCTGAACTTAGGCACCAATGAACTACCATTAGGCTTCAATGAACTACCACTGCTATTGTTACATAATTATATCAGCTGTCAAAGATGTATGACCACTGCTGCACTCCCACCATTGAAGTACAAGGTCACATCTACCATGAAAAGCTACACCACAGCTCCACAGAAGACCCAATTCACCTGGAAACCCAAGCCCTGTCAGAAAACATGAGCACTCAGGCCCACCCTGCAAACCAAAGAAGACTGAAAGAAGACACCAACAGGATTTCCAGGACTTCCTGCGCGCAAACTATGACCAATCAAATAGCTAGAATCACCCCAGCTCACTCATATAACACTACAATCACCCATATTTTATCATTCCCTGATGAAGGCCTACCAGCCGAAACGTTGGAACTTGATAAAGATTTAAACTATTACTACTATTGACACTGGTCGAACAGCGCGCAATGTTGACAGCGAACAATAGAGTTACTAGGTCTAAGACCAACACTACCAGCTACGCCACAGCTTTATCAGGCGAGGGATCAGCCGCCAGGGACAAGGATAGAACCAACCCACAAGGTTCCCTAGTCCCTAACCCTAGCCCAACCCTAGCCCTAGCCCTAGCCCTAGCCCTAGCCCTAGCCCCTGAATCCTCCACAGAAAAGATTCAGAGGCCAGAGAGAAGAAACACGTAAGTCCAACTATAAGGGAAACAATAGACAGCAACAGCCTCTCAGAAGATATGGCCCGACCCAGAGCCACCACAAGCTCTAACAGTACAGCCACTCCCACCCACAACCTTCAACAAACAAGTACCCCTATGACCAACAACCAAGCAGACATGGCTACTCTAGCCACGCTACTATCTAAACTCCTTCCAGCGAGTAATTATGTGCAACAGCAACCGCTACTGTTGCCAAACCAACCCTGCACCCTCGGAGGGCAGCAACCAACGCTGTTTGCTCCGAGTGGAAGCGTACTGCCTGGGCAGCCACCACAGCTGTCTGGACAGTACCAGCAGGGTTTTCGTTAACGGGACAAGCACGCATAGATGCAGTCCAGATGGTAGCCGTACCCCCAAGACAAGATGGAACACTGTTTTCTAATAACTTGCACACTTATCATTACAATCAATCATCTCACTCTAATCATTCCAGCACTGTATCACCACTAACTACAAATTACTGTCAATTTAATCAAATTAATTACAACAACTCTCAAAGATACATTAACGATATCACTAACAACAATAGAAAACACAACATTAGACACAAACGTCACAGAAGAAAACTAAATTTTAATATAAGTAGAGGACACAGAAAGAGATTTATAAAAACACTAATGAAAACAAAAAACAACATGATTGACAGCACAACATACATAACTAACTTGTCCAACAAGACACTAACCATGACACAGTGCAGGATGCTAAGTCTAGGACTGACATTTGTCCCTAGCAGAACAACCAACAGAACTAAACTGTCTGAATCAATATCCAGGTTTGAGAGATCCAATAGAATAAAATACTTCTTTAGAAACCAATCTCAAAGAGACCAACATCCGTTCCGCATGAAAAGCACATGGGAACCCCCCAGAGCATCTCCATTGATTGAAGCATACCTACAAAGAATAAATGACACATTCAACAACCTTAGACCTAAAGTCACACGTCCTAACTTAACCAATATGGAAAGAAAAACACTAAATGACCTAGCCTCTGACACCAGCTTAGTTATCAAGAGCGCTGACAAAGGCTCAGGAATAGTGGTAGAAGACCGAGACAAATACATTCAAGCCGGACGGCTACACCTATCAGATACAAATATCTATGAAAAGATAGAAACCGACCCAACCATACCGCTTAGCCTTGGAATCAACAAGTTTATACAAACTATACATAACAAAGGCATCATAGACAACATCACTAAAGACTTCCTATTGTTCCCAGAAGACACACCCCCAAGGACTCAACAACTCTACTTTCTTAAGAAAATACATAAGAATCCTATCTCAGAGAGACCTATAGTTAGCGGCTGTGGTGGTCCGACAGAAAAGATTTCACAACTAGTAGACCTACATCTTCAACCATTTGTCCCAGACATCAAGTCATATGTCAAAGACAGCGGACACATGATCAATATCATTGAATCTACCAAAATTCCTGACAATTGCACTATAGCTACAATAGACGTTAAATCACTCTACTTAAACATACCACACAAGGACGGAATATCAGCTGTACTGAACAGACTATACCACAAAAACACAAACTCAGACACAGTTGCCATCCCACAAGGTACAATGTCAGACCTACTGAACATAGTACTAACAAAAAACTACTTCCAATTTGCTGAGGAAATGTACCACCAAGTACAAGGCACAGCAATGGGAACCAAGATGGCACCAGCGTATGCTAACATCTTTATGGCTGAGCTAGAGGAGACTTTATTACAAAACTATCCTACAAAACCCACTATATGGAAACGATACATAGACGATGTGTTTTGTATATGGCCAGGAGACCAAGACGACCTTAAGAAATTCATAGACTACCTTAATGAATCCCACCCTACTATTAAATTTACATTTGAATCATCTACAACCACGGTAGACTTCCTAGACCTGACTATATACAAAGGTGATAGATACAAAGACACTGGTATACTAGATATTAAACCTTTCTTTAAAAAGACAAACAAGTTTCAATACTTACAATACTCCTCAGCTCATCCAAAAAAGACATTCACTAGCCTGATCAAAGGAGAACTCACTAGACTTCTGAGAGCTTGCTCTGACAATCTGCAGTACGAAAAGACAATAGACAAACTTAAAAATGCATTCATAGACAGAGGTTATCCTAAGAACCTAATACAAAGAGTCATACAAACAGTTCCTTACAGTACTAGAGATAATACACTCTCACAGACTGAAAAAGAAGCGTGTCCATTTGATACTTTCCTTGTACTCGAATACACACCAGATCTAGACTTAAAAACTATCAGATCTAATCTTAGACTTACAGAACAAGAGAAACAAGACGTACCTGTCCCATGCCTGAGTTTAAAAAAGACCAAATCTATAGGCAAACACATAGTTAGAGCTAAACTCAAAGACTGTACAGACCCTCCCAAATCTACTGACACTATAACTATACCAATGACTGCTAACCTGGATGGGCATTCAGCTGGCTGCGGCATCCATGCCTGCAAATGCTGCCCAGTCATGTCCAGGAAAATCAGAATCACATCCAGTCACAATCACAAGTCATTCAGCACTGCCAAGCATGCTAACTGCAGCACACAGAATGTAATATATTTACTAGAATGCAAGAAATGCAACAAACGCAACCAATACGTGGGACAGACTAAAAGATCACTCTCACAGAGATTATCAGGCCATAGAGCCGCTTTCAAGACCAAAAAGAATCTACCTATATACAAACATTTCACCAACTCACCTTCTCATGTCTTTGGAAGAGACATCAAGCTCTCTATCCTGGAAAAGACGACAGCAGAACAACTAGACGCAAGAGAAAGACACTGGATTAATACTCTAGACACAGTGTTCCCTAGAGGCCTGAACAGCAGATTCGAATAAGAATAACTACGAGGCCACACCGTACTACTATGCGATCCAACTCGTATACATACAATTACTCACCAGAGATCGAGACCACACCCCCTTCCATGGCAACTTAATATTCCAATCAACAAAGATGTCTACGGCCACTTAGCACCTATGCTCGAGCATTCTAACCGCCAAGACACTGCGCCTTCCTCATGGCAACCAACCAGAACACTTCTAGCTTGATATATAACCACCACACACACCTCAAATCACTCACTCACCTTGACAAAGACAAGCAATCTGTCGAAACGTCGGTATATACAAGTGTATCATTCAAGACTATTGTAATTTCTACTTAAACTTTCATCTATCTATCTATCAAGCTTAATTCTATTTCTAATCTACTAATTTTAAATTAAAGAATCCTATCTAACTAATAATAACTATCTTAAACTTACCTGATTATGGCCGCAATAACGAAAAAGAAGATGCAAATCAAAGAAGGTGTGGGGCCAGTCTGGTCCTCGGACAGGCTAGTTAGAAAGAAGCCAGACGTGCCACTAGCCCGATCCCTAACCCCAGCCCCAGCCCTAGCCCTAGCCCTAGCCCCGCCCTAATCTACCTATTTACAAACATTTTATTAACTCACCTGACCATTCCTTTGTAAAAGACATCAAAATTACTATACTGGAGAAGACAACAGAAGACCAGCTGGATGCCAGGGAGAAGCACTGGATAAACACCCTAGAAACTGTGCTCCCCAAGGGCCTCAACAGCAGATATGAAGACTAGAAGCCATTACAAGCGATGATCGTCAATTTACCGACCACCCCCGCGAAGCCACACCCCCTTGTCGTTCGGGAAGCAATATATAACCACAACTAACGGGAATCGATCCAAAAGAACTGCTAACACACTTACATCATCTCTCACCCTTTAGACATCCAATCAGATCATTCAATTCATACTTTAAAAGTCACCTACCACGTGTATCAACTCATTCACCCTTGAGAAAGGCTAGCAAACAGCCGAAACGTCGGGTTCTTATATTGAATGATTAAAAATTAAAACTTTTTATACCTTGAGAGATGAGCAATAGAAAGTACAAGAGTAGTAGCCAGTCTACTTACGAGAAAGGCGTAGCACCAGCCAGGGGAAAGGAGCAGGACAAAAGAAACACTGCCACAGAAGCTGCTAGCCCTGCCCTAACCCCAGCCCCACCCCTAGCCCTACGTAGGCGGAGTCAGTGTGCAATTGTGTGCATGCGCGTTTGTACTGAGTGCCAACTTTGCCCCTTCTACGTGAGGGGAGAGTGCCACTAATTTCCCTTACTGAATAAGGGGAAAAGTACCTGAACCGGGTGGTTCTGCATGGGTGAGACTAAAATTCGGACCGGACCGGACCTACGGACCGGGCTAAATTCGCGAAAATCTTGCGGACCACCAACGTGCATGTCCAAAACACGTTCTGGGGGAGGGCGTCCGTCTCTGCTCACTTGCGCATGCAGTCAGCTAATCCAGTAGTCTGGATGCTACGCTGAGAAAAGCGAGAAGAAATGGGGAAGCCACTGCCACGTATTTGCAGAAATCTCACAACACAAGAAGTATTAAGTTATTTTAATAACTGCAGTACCTATTTGATTTCAGACAGTGTTGCTGTGAGGCCTAAGGGTGGAGAATTGTTTCTGTATTCCTTATCTCAGGGCAATAAAGGTGCAAATAGTACAGCTAAAGCCAATTGATTTTTATAATGATTGATTTTTTTCCTGGTAGATTGGAGAAGTGATGGGTATCGGTGGTTCCAAAATGGGACAAAATTAATTCCCAAGAAAAATCCCAGCATAAAAAAAATTTATTTTATTTTGTGTTTTACCTACGGGAAGCGATTCTAGATTCAGAAAATTTGCATATTTTCTTGAAGATGATGAAGTTTCAGTTGTATTGGTACATTATTTAGGTAATGAAGAAATTGTAATTGATTTTCCACACGGAATTGCTCTTCATAAGCAGCCCTATTTCCGTACATGCCCTTCAGTACTAGACTCACTCAGGAAGAGGGCTGAATTCCCAGCAAATGTGTATAAAAATGTAATTTCATCAAGCAGTGTTCAAAGCTGCGATTGGACAATGAAGCCTCGCAACACTAAGCAAATTTCAAATATGCAACAAAGTGAGTGTCAAAAGTCTAGATTATCTCATGATGCTCTTTACAATCTCCATGAACTGGCATATGACATCAGTCCATTTGTTATTTCAATAAAAACTTTTCCTGATGTTTTGATTGTATGTGGCCATAGCAGTTTGTCTGAAGAGCTAAATTCATTGCTTCAGGCTGAATCAGAATCTCCTCAACTTCTGTCGTACGATACGACCTTTCAGCTCAGTGATTTTTATTTATCTGCTTTTTTATTCAGACATACCATTTTTTCATCTTCACCAGTGATTCCCTGTTTGTTTCTATTACATGAAAGAAAATTTCAATCATGTCACGAAGAGCTCATGCGTGAAATTGCTTTACGTGTTCGACGTTTAGTAAATGGAGAAGCAGAAGTACCATTGGTTACTGATGAGGAATCTGGCATATATAGGTAAGCTATTTTAGGTTTATAGAATAAAAGTTCTAAAAATTGATTGAAATGCTAAGATAACATACACAGACAGCAGTTTTCTCAGTTTATACAGCCAGTATACAGTTATTTTGAAACTTCACACATTATGGACTCCTTTCCAAAATCCTCCTCTTAGATTATTGCTCATTTGTCCCCCATCACAGCTTTTTGTGGTAAAATGTTAGTATCTAGTGATTATTTACATATACATACTATTGTGAGATGTGAAGTGATATTGTAACAATCGTGCATATAATACTTCATTATATAAAAACGCTATATAACATCTGCTTTTACATCAGGGGTCCTTTCTGAATCCAATCATTGTAGCAATTGACTTGTTTAGTATGTATGTATGTATGTATGTATGTATGTATTTATGTATGTATTTATGTATGTATTTATGTATGTATAATTATTATGTGAGTCAGTATACACTATGGAGAGATATTTCAAAAGCATAGTTATTTATTTTCATGAACTGAAGGCGAGTGAAAATGCATTAAGCGTGAGGTTAATATATTGTTTATTGTACACTAGACATTTTTCCAAAACAGTAAAAAAAATTGTGCTTCAAAGACTCGTCGTCTAGACGTAACTTGGCCATACATCTAAAAATATAGTTGTCCAGAACTACTCTTGGTCATGTTGGAGCATTCAATATTCAGCATTCAATATAGGAACATATTTAATGCTCGCGTGATGCAAGAAATCCAAGAAAAAGATCCTATGTACAATAAATATATGCGTGTTTTTGCATGTGTGTGTGTGTGCAAGCATGTATATGTATACAAGTATACCTATAACCTATTTATACTTTTATTATTCAATTCTTGATTTGTAAATGTATAAATACAAATACAGATGAGGAGTGAGGATATTGTCAATGGCCTGCAGATAGCCATGCATTCACCTGTTCACACACACACACAAATAGCTACAATGGTTTTCATGATACATACATACATTAATACATACATACATACGTACATACATACATACATACATACATACACACACCAGGGCCGTAGTCGGCTAAACAGAACAGGTAAGGCCAGGAAGTGGGTGTGACTTACTAGTTAACAGGAAGTGGGTGTGGTCTAGCCCAACGAGATATGTAGTTATAATTATAATATGAATCCAAAAAAAATGAATGAATGAATTATATTACGTGAATGTTCCAGTTATTATAGCCTCTAACAAGCTAAAAATGCAACATTAAAGTAAAAGTCTTCAATTAACATTATTGTTTGAACTTACAAAATCAGAGTCATAAGATTAATCAGCTTTTGCTTCAAGGCAGTAAGGCAAAGATGACAATGAACACAATCTTCTGCCTCATTGTAGTGAATCCACCTCCAAGAACCAAACCAGGTAGCTTGGAACGCTCGCTTTACCACAGTTTTTTTCTTCCATACTTGGTTTCTCTGGAAGTCCACTCAGAAAGCTACGACTTGAATCATGCACTACAAGTGCTAATTTTTTAGCAACCGGGAGATCGTGAACCACGCGCAACCAGTTACAATAAACGACCTCTACTAATTTAATAATACAGTATTTTTGTGTGACGATCTTTACCTTTGACGAAAAAAAAAAAGGTGCGACCAAAGTCGTACTGGTCGTACTATCGACTACGGCCCTGCACACACAGATTTACTTGTAATTATGGTTATTTTTATTTTTAAAAAAAGAGTTTCAGAAGATAATTATAATCAATAACTATTTCATGTTGGTTAGATTGTTTGCATGTTATTTGTAATTCGGTGTTGTCCCAAACTGATTGTATAGGCAATTGGAAAGTATTTGCCAAAAGTAAGGAGAGTTCGTTGCTGGAACCATACCATCAATGCTGTTAAGAGATGGTTGAGGAACCATGGAGCTACGTCAATGGAAATTCATGTGTACATCAGCCACATTCGCGACCTTCTCAATCAGAGCAGCAGCGACAGTTATGAAAGAAAACTGAAGGAATTTGAGAGTTCTTGGAGCCAATCTTTTCATCAGTATTACATGGCTATGATTCATTCTGAGGTGAGTAAGGTCAATGCAATGCAATACTTATTGTGCATGTGTTGTACCATATGATATTAATTAATTAGGCATTGATTGTGTGTGTGTATTTATGAAGAGTATATTATATGAAGAGAATATTATTCAACGGTAGATAGTGGTTAGCATGTCTAGTGAGCTAAACTCACTGGCTAGCATTCTGCTTGTTGTTGATGATCTGGAGTAAGAACCAACACATCATGCCAAGCTTATGGGAGCCTGGTGGTTTGTACATTGCATGGGATGGTTAGCCACTAGGGCGAGTTAGTCTACTCAAAGCTGAGCAAGTTGATGGTGAGCCACAGAAGCTAGTCTACTCAAAGCTGAGCCAGGCTGACAGACCTTGCTGTTTTGTAGGCACAGGTTGGGAAGTTGGGGGTGGGGGGGTGGGGGGGTGGGGGGGGGGGGGGAGGGATGGGCGGGTGATAGTGCCAGTTCACCATAAGGGTTGCAGGAGAGGGAGGAGGCACTGGTATGGTCACGATTCATTTTAACATATAAAACTTTCTCTCAACATGTACACATGTCATTGCCGTGTTGTGTAAAACAATTAACTTTGCTGTAGATGAAAATTTCACTTGGTAGGTTCATTTTAGAGCCTCTAAAAATCTATCATCCTTTCTCTGGTGTCACCAACAACATGTCTGAGAGTTTTAATGCTACTTTGAAGAGACTGCAAGGATGGAGGGAAGTTCCGTTGGACACTATTGTGCTTACCTTGTACCATGTACAAGCATTTTTTCACAATGAAATTCAGAGAGGATTTATTGGTAAGCACATCATACTGAGTCTGTAACTCCTTCAAATACCATCTATGGTTTTTTTAAAGGGTCACAGTGTTGTAAGGTGACTCTTCTAAGTCAAGTGACGTATATGTTCCGCTCTTTTAGGAAATTGCCGCTTCTGCGCTTTTCGTGAAGTTCCCAAAAGACCGCCAATAGGCATCACCGAGCTGCATTTTTTTTTTTAGGAATACACCATTGTAGTACGTATGTTGTGGCATATATAATAATCAGCTGCCTTCCCCTCCCCCCCCCCCCCCCCCCCCCCTGCCTAACCTCCCCATTGAAATTGTTTTATGTAGTTATTTTAAAACATTATTATTTAAAACTACACTGATAATTGTGCTGTGAGTACTGTGAGTAAGGTTTGTAAGTTATAGTGAATAGTGAACAATCAAGCTTTAGCTACTTTGCATTGAAGGTAATTTTTTTATTAAAAACTTCTTTAGGGATCTGAGCACACTTGCTGTGATACCACTCATGGCATTGTGAACATTCTGCCATGCATTGCCTTTTATCTTCTGGCAGTCTACACAAACAATATATGTTTAATTCCTTTGTGAAAATCACTTCCTCCCGTTTTATACTTTCGCCTGCTCGAGGAAATGGCGTGATTTTTTTCTGAACAATACATGACAAAAAATGATTCCTCATGGCGTCTTGAATGTACATGGCAGAGCAAGGACTACCACCAAAGCACAGCTCAGTTGCATTCAATTGCGTAAAGTCCACAATCACTGCCACCAACTTGTGGCTGACAAGCCATAGACCGAATGGTGACATGTTTTCTTTTAGACCGTAACAATTCTCCGCATTGCTTCATTATGTGAGCACTGATCTTTGATTTTGTCATGCTGTTGTAAACATCAATAGTGTTGGGTAGAGAACCTATTGTAGACACGCATACCCAGTGATTACTATTTTCATTGATGACTTGCACTCCATTGGTTGTAATTTTCTTAAATTGGTTGTGTTGCTCCAAATATGGGGGTTGAAGACCACTGATAAGCTTAAACTGTCTCTGAAGCAATTTCTGTGCAGCAATTATGTGACTGTCACTGAGCCATTTTCCAGAAATCAATTCTGTGAGCTCTTTCTGACTTAAAAGTTCTTGTATCCAAGATTGATCATTCATAGGTACAACTTCTTTTTCTTTCACATTAGTAATATCACCTATTTTTATTTGATTTTTTGGTGGTTTTAGTTTGGTATCTTCTATTTTTATTTTTTTACTTGGTGGTTCCATCGGGCTCTCCATAACAGGCTTCCTTTTATTCTCTTTTTTGTTAAATGATTTGGGAAGCTCAATTTTCCTCTTGAAATCAATACTTTCCTCTGAATTTCTCTGAATATTACTACATTTGGTTCCAGCATGGCACTTGCTAGAGCACAACATATTCTTTTTGAAACAAACACATTTTTTCCCTTTACATCCTTGCAAGCAGTTACATGTGCTTCCTAGTGCTCCATTCAAGTACCTTGCAGCTTCACGTAAAGATAGTGATGGAACTGCTTTCCATCCCTTCACCATAAAATCCAATTTTCCACCATAAATTTCCAAATCTCCTTCTCCATAGCATTTATCCAGGACTCCATGTTGACACCTACATACAGTGTACATACAACAGAAGTTAATTTGAAACGGTAATTCCAGTTCCTTAAATGTATTGTTATTATTATATGAACGACAATACATTTCCTATGGTAAACTTCCACAGTATTGTTATTATAATTATTACAGTAGAACCTCTCTTATCCGGGCACCTTGGGACCAGAGGATGCCCGCAACTCCGAAAGTGCCCATATCTCTGAAACAATGTATTTTTAAGCTAGTTATGTCTGGAAAGGTCACTAAAATGCCAATCCACCCACTCATTTAATTAATTTTGTCCAGATTTAGGTGCCCGGATAATAGAGGTGCCCGTATCTAAGGGGTCCAGATAAGAGGTTTTATTGTATTACTATTTTGATTTTTCGGACCATTTTCTGCCTTCCATAAATGTGAAAATCTTAATATGGAAATGTTACAAGCTATATAGGAAATAGTAGGCATTATCTTAATATTGATACTTACCTTAATCTGTATAAATGGTGTGTCTGTCCTAGTTTTTCAACCACAACACATGGTAGCCGGTGCAAATCAGTAGATGACCGATCAATTCTTGGTATTTTTATGCTAACGAAGACCCCAACGGTAAAGGTCATCACTTTTTTCCTCTTTTGCTTGCAATATTTCATTTTCATTTTTTCAGCATTTAGGAGGTAACGTTTATCTGCCTCTACTCGTATCGATAAATGTTTCTTTGAGGTTCCCAACCTGGCACGAGACACACTTTTATCTGCAACAATGCTAGTGGAATTGCTTTTTAGATACTCACTCCCATCCACATGATCCACACTCCCATCCACATGATCCACACTCCCATCCACATGATCCACACTCCCATCCACATGATCCACACTCCCATCCACATGATCCACACTCCCATCCACATGATCCACACTCCCATCCACATGATCCACACTCCCATCCACATGATCCACACTCCCATCTACATGATCCTCACTCCCATCCACATGATCCTCACTCCCATCCACATGATCCTCACTCCCATCCACATGATCCTCACTCCCATCCACATGATCCACACTCCCATCCACATGATCCACACTCCCATCCACATGATCCACACTCCCATCCACATGATCCTCACTCCCATCCACATGATTCACACTCCCATCCACATGATCCTCACTCCCATCCACATGATCCTCACTCCCATCCACATGATCCTCACTCCCATCCACATGATCCTCACTCCCATCCACATGATCCTCACTCCCATCCACATGATCCACACTCCCATCCACATGATCCACACTCCCATCCACATGATCCTCACTCCCATCCACATGATCCTCACTCCCATCCACATGATTCACACTCCCATCCACATGATCCTCTCTCCAATCTTCTCCTTCCTGCAATAAATCTTCTTCCCTTACGCAGGTAGTTGTAATTCCAGGAAAGACATTTTGATGAGGCGACTGACCAAATGCCAATTCATATGGAGATTGTTTCATAGTTCCATGCACAGTAGAATTGAGTTGATCTAAAAGAACAATATTTTAGTTAACTATACATTATTGATCTTGAATATAATTGGCGAGCGAGACACTCTCAGGTGTAACGCAATCGAGATTTCGCTATGTAACTTTATTTATTTATTTGTTTATTTATATGGTACGTGCGACCCCTTTTTCGCCCGCGCTAATAATTACGTAAGTAGGTAAAGCGTCCATAGTTCCAGTATTTTTTAACAAGTGCAGAAAATCCTGCTGCCCGCAAGGAGCGCAACAAACTAACAAACTCTTTTACCCCTCTGTAAAGACAATAAAAGAAGGAGAGTCTAGCACTGGGCAGAAGAAAGAAATAGGAAAAAAAGATTCAGAAGTGATTATTGGCTAGCCCACGAGTCTTGGAAAGAGGTTTAAGAGTGTGTAGAGTAGGTGTGCTATAAACTATCTAACAACAGCATAGTTGCTTGGATATATTGGATTTGAAACTACTGTAATGTAAGGTGAGTGATGTAGTTAAGGTATTGTAGTGTTGTGTTGATGTGTTAAAACATTTATTTGTCATGACCACTAACTTACTGAGTGTACACTAGCTTTTGAACAAAAAAAATTCAGATACTTATTATTACAAGAAAATGAGTTAGAGCAAACGTTTTAAAACTAGGTTTTTCATTTTTGTTAAAAGAATATGGAGTTTAGTCCTTAGGTAGATCCAGTAATATTTTTTTCATTAAAATGTACATGATGTTTTGTGTTTTAGAAATGTCTATATTCCTTTTCAGGCATTAGTAAAAAACCGACGAATGGCTTACAGACGATTTAAATCCAACCAAGAGACTATGCGATCCAAAGGAAAATTGGATGAGTTCAACAATAATCTACAAGAATACTTTAATCTAGACCATGCTGAAATAATTCCAGAGTCACAAATCAGCAAACCGGTTCACGAAAGATATTATTTACCTATTCACGGAGTGATCAAAGAATCATCCACGACGACCAAGCTCCGCCCAGTCTGCGATGCTTCAGCCAAAACTAGCACGAACGTCTCGTTAAACGATACCTTGTTAGCAGGGCCGAATATATATCCAAAACTCTGTGACATCCTATTGAAATTCAGACGTAACCCCATAGGCATGAGTGCAGACATTAAAAAAATGTTCAGAGAAATTTTATTACACCCGGACGAAAGAGATTTTCACCGATTTCTAATTGAGCAAGACAAAAGGATTGTGGAATGCAGAATGAAACGACTTACCTTCGGCATTAAATCGTCACCTTTCATTGCCTCAAGAGTATTACAACATATTGCACAAAGTCATATGGAATCTCATCCAAAAGCAGCTCAAGCAATTATGCAATTTTTTTACGTTGATGACTTTCTGACAAGTGTTTACTCTGCCAAAGAAGCTATTGACCTCAAGAATGAGATATGCCATCTGCTAGCAGCATCTGGAATGATATTGTGAAAGTGGCGTAGCAATTGCAAGCCATTATTAGATACAATCTCAACAGATGACAAAGAAAATGCTGACCTTGTACTCCCTTCTCCTTCTCAGTCTGGGAAGGCTTTAGGCACTCATTGGGTAGTAGATAAGGATGAACTACATGTCACTACTCCAAAGCCAGAAATTGGACGGGTGACAAAAAGACACATAGCCTCAATAACAGCAAAAGTTTATGATGTACTAGGATTATTTGCACCAGCAATTCTTCCCGCAAAGATCTTGTTGCAAATACTGTGGAAGGATAACACCAACTGGGATCAAGATATTGAAGGAGAACTAGCTCAACAATGGGACACGTGGGTACAAGAATTATCACTGATTACAGAACATCCAATTCCCAGATCCCTCAGAGATGCAAACAAATAAGTATACACTGAACAACTGCACGGATTCTCCGATGCCTCGGAAGTAGCGTACGGAGTAGTCATTTACCTTCGAACAACATACAAGGACACTACCTGTAGTACCAGAATTGTTTATGCTAAAGCTCGAGTTAACCCCATAAAATCACAAACTATACCAAAAATGGAGTTGACTGCAGCTCATCTACTTACTAAAGCCATCACACAAGTAGCTAATTATCAAATTACGACTGACAAAATCTATCTGTGGACAGATTCTGCTGTAGTTCTACATTGGCTTAGAAAAGACTCAGACACTCTAAAACCATTCGTTTCAAATAGATTATACAGGTAGTCAAAGTCAGTCAGTGGAGACATATACGAACAGCAGAAAATCCAGCGGATCTCGCAAGCAGGGGATGCCTACCATCGCAACTAATACAAAACAATCTGTGGTGGAATGGACCTCAGTGGCTAAACAAACCAATAGAGCAATGGCCACAACATGCAGATTTAAAACTCAAGAAAATTCCCGAGCTTAAAAAGCAACAAGTGAATTGCAGCATTATGACCACTGAAGAGACAGTTTTTGACAGAACCTCTTCGTCACGTGTCCTTACTTACGTAAACAGATTTGTAAGGCATATCAAGAGCAAGACTCGCAATTCTTCACTTCATCTTACTGAAAATGAACTTCAGGCAACTCAACGACAAATTTATCAACAAATTCAGCAACAGTATTACTCAGAAGAAATCAAGATTATTAAGAAAAATGGCAGACAAAAAACTTTTAAACAATATGACCTCATGCTTCATAATAATTTGTTGGTAGTGAAAGGAAGAGTCATAGATAAAAGCATTCTCACTATACCTCACCAGCAAATATTACTTCCAATTCAATCTCCTATAGTTCAACATCTAGTCAAGTCTGAACATATGCAAATGGGACATCCAGGTACTTCAGCATTGATGGCCATTCTCACAGAGACATATTATATCACAGGTTTAAAATCGTTCCTAAAGAAATTGAGCAGAAAATGTGTGAAGTGTCAAAGAGCATATGCCAGGACTGAAAGCCAAAAGATGGGTATGCTTCCACTGGAACGCACGACGCCTGCTCCACCATTTTACCACACAGGAGTAGATTATGCTGGACCATTCTACATAAGAAAGGGACACACTAGACGTCCAGTGTACGTGAAATCTTATGTAGCTGTTTTTGTCTGCTTTTCCACAAGAGCAGTGCACTTAGAACTGGCTTCAGATCTTTCCACCCAAGCATTTCTATCTGACAAAGGTTCATAGCCCGTCGGGGTGCACCCAAAGTTATACACAGTGACAATGGGACTAACTTCGTAGGTGCTCATGATGAAATACAAGAAGCACAACGAATGCTAAGATCAAAAGCAACACAAGAAGCACTTTTGCAGCAGTGCCAAAGGGATAATGTCGAATGGCAATTCATTCCTCCAGCAGCACCGCATTTTGGTGGCTTATGGGAATCTGCAGTACGAATTATGAAGACACAGCTCATCAAGTTGATCGGAAAGGCTAAATTAACGTACGAAGAATTGAACACCATACTAACAACTGGTGAAGCAATTTTGAACTCAAGACCAATCGTACCGTTAGACAAGACTGATAAGGAATTCTCTCTCACGGCTGGACATTTCTTAATTGGCAGACCCTTGAGAGCACTACCGCCCATACTCAAATCAAAGGGAGGACCATTGACTCTTCGACGATGGAATCTAGTTCGCAAGTTACAAGAGGAGTTGTGGATAAAGTGGAAGGCACATTATTTACCCGTTCTAAGAGCAAGATCCAAATGGCACAAAGAACATCGAGATCTACAACCAGGTGATGTAGTCCTTATCAAAGAAGATGGACTCAAACCAGAGCATTATCCACTTGGTTTAATGATCAAGACATACAGAGGTAAAGACGGACGAGTCAGAGTCGTAAGAATCAGAAAAGATGGACATCAATACACAAGACCCATCAATCGTTTAATTTTCTTACCAATAAATGACAAAGAAGAAGATTGCAAGAAATCTAAATGTCAAACTTCGACAGATTCCCTTTCTCTGGGAGCATGTCCAGGTATACTGGACAACCAGAAGAACCTTTAAACTAAGGAACTGTAACTTTAACTCATATGCACACGCTAATATCATATGTCATGCAATTCAATGTACGAACATTTTCACCTCACGGCATTACTTACCTCACGGCGTCGTGTCCATAACTACACGACTGGTCCTTCAAGAATATTAATTCAAAACTTAACAACTCAGGGAAGTGAGAGATTATTCGCTCTCTCAAACATTCATGAGTCAAAATTATTACTGGTAATATAGATGAAGTGACAACTGATAACATCAAAAATTGAAAATTATTTATTGTTTGTTTATGTATATGTGGACGTGCCTATGTCATTTTGTACTCTGACCCTCACTTTTTGCGTTCGCTTTGTAGTTGTCAACCTGTCACTAAACAGAACTTCGTAGTTAGCAATCTTCCATTATCAGAGGAATTAGTTTGCATACCTCTTTGACTAACACGATCTGAATGTTGTGGGAGGCAATAGGTCTTACAGACATATTGGAGTTCTGGCTGAGATAGGTCATACCATACACTCTACGCAACAAATAAACGTCCTCCAAAGTAAAGAAAAAAAGAAAAAGAAGCTAAATGCAGGATATTTATTATTGATTGTAGATATCAGTAATATGCAGGGAATTTAGCATCACAGTTAGGTCAACATGGAAGAATTTTAACAAATACAGTTGGAAATTCAAGTCATTAAAACCTCAATCATAACTCTAGCTTGCTATTGTTGTTTTTTATTTCTCATTTTGTTCGGAGGATGTTGACTGTTTTACTAATCCATTGTGGAATAGTCAAGTCAAGAAAGAGAACAGCTACAATGTATATCTTGTGTTGATATTTCCAGTAAAATGTCTGTGTGTGCTGTACAGCTACTGCTTAGTTATTGAGCACAAAATACCTTAAACAAGAAGGTCACATAAAAGGGCTTGGCTGCAGGGACAGGTCTGTAAAGTAATTGCCCTCCTTCCTCCCTCGCTTAGATAGGGTCATTGTGGGAAGCTGGTTCGTAAGGGAGGTATTGCCGCGCACAGTCTCAGAGGAGCTCCTCACAAGTTACTCATGTACTGGCCAGCAAGGTTGCTGCCACCAGAGTTCCACCCCGACCCAGTAGTCTGACAGATAGAGTTTTAAATCTATTATCAAAAAAAAGAAGGCACGAGGTAGAACTGAAGCAAAATGGCTGATACAACTATTTATATGACAATGAAGACCACACCTATCATGACGAATAATGACACACGATGACACACACAAGCTAGACTTCCTGCACTGCAGCGTTTAGTTCGCACTACAGCACAGGCACACACATACGCACAATAAAACAAATGCATGACTAAAATATAGTTAAGTTTAAACGGTTCAATGTGGGCATGGTCCGGCCACACCCGGTCTTGACTTTAGGCCCGACCCACAGCCATGTTCTTGTAGTTATTGTGTTCTCACCCTGTGTGCACAATTTTCATACAATGTGTCTCACCTAATGGCCAAATGGGTATGTATTATTTTTTACCACAGGTGTAGTAATCTTCATCTGTTACCATTGAAAGTGACAGTACCCGGGTTGTAGGCGTGAATTGAGTGAAAGTATGAGAGGCGGGGCTTGGTGTGTAGGAAGCCTCTCTGCCAGCTATGGGCGTGTCGTGTGGGTGTAAACTTCCTTGGGTACGTGTCACTCACAATGGGCCTCCTTACCAAGGTTCGAAGGACCAGACTGCCCACTTGACGACCTCAACCTAGATACTGCGCGTAGCCGATGGCCGTGAGACTTTCAGCCTTGCACAGTAAGGCAAAAGCGAGGATTAGCTAGAGATGTTATCGTTTCCCTAACCAGTCAGAGGTGAACAAGCAGTTTAATAAGTTATAACATGCAGCTTACATAGCGTATAGGATGACTGAGGTGACAGTGGTTACAGACTACAAGTATGAATATCATTAAGTGACCGCATGAGGTAAAGAGAGAGAAGTCCAAATATGGAAGTTACAAATTAGTGTTGAAGATGGTTTGTGATACATAAGCGTGTGTGTATGCCAAATTGAATTGTTCATTATGTCTGGACATGTACTGTCCCAGACAGACTCCAGGGCCTGGGAAAAGTAGGTGTCTTCTTCTTGAGTAATTAGTTTGTGCAAATTAGTGTAGGTAGCCGATTGTAGAGACATGAAGTGATGTGAAGAGAAAATCGTGAAGTGGCGATCAACGCTTGAAGGTGTGTTAAGTAGTTTTTAAAATTCGAAATAGTTCAGTGTTCATTGAGGTTGTTCTTCGTTTTCTGTTGCAGTGGTGACGTCTTCATCTGGAAGTAGAGGGATCAGCATCTGGGAGGCTCGGGTGTATTCCTTACCCCGACAGACAAGTTTGACGGCCCTCACCTGACCATCGTCACCTGGGAAAGTCTGAGTTACCCGGGCAAGTGGCCAGGACCGGAACTTGAGTACCTCATCCTTCACGTATACGAGGTCTCCTGGTTGCAATGGTTTTTGTGTCTTCAACCATTTGTTCCTTTCTTGTTGAGTGTACAGGTACGAACGGAGCCACGTCTTCCAGAGATCTTCTTTCAAACGCGAGACCAGGCGCCATCTCCTTAAATTATTGATGTTGCCAGTAGGTGGTTCCAGAGTGGGCGGAGCTCGTAATGGCCTTCCGATCAGGAAGTGGCCGGCTGTCAATATGTTTCCTGTTGTAGTTTCGTCTTCTTTGATTGGAGTGAGAGGCCGAGAGTTGAGGATGCTCTCGGCTTCCGTTACGAGTGTGTAGAGCTCGTCATATCTTAACAAATGAGGTGATAAGTTCTTTTTAAGTAGCAGCTTCATCATTCTCACTGCTGCCTCCCAGAGCCCGCCAAAGTGCGGCGCCCTAGGAGGG
>WLWD01003382.1_pt1 | contig 71402 bp, 59 predicted proteins | sample 6712731 | NCBI WGS metagenome assembly WLWD01 (sample SAMN12718690, study PRJNA576275) | sponge metagenome | isolation source: marine sponge | host: Mycale hentscheli | place: New Zealand: South Island, Marlborough, Capsize Point | collected 2014-11-01
CTACAGCGGACACCCGAGACGCCACTGATGGTGCTGGGCGCCGATACCATCGTCTGCCTGGAGGGGGCCGTATTGGGCAAACCCCGCGACCCGGCCGATGCCGAGGCGACCCTGCACAGCTTGTCGGGACGACGCCACCAGGTACATACCGGCCTCAGCCTCATTCTCCCCACCGGCCCCGCCCTCAGTGCCTGCGCCACTACCCAGGTCTACATGCGGCCCCTATCGACCGCCGCCATTACCGCCTATGTCGACAGCGGCGAACCCATGGACAAAGCCGGCTCTTACGGTATCCAGGGCTTGGCCGCCCCCTTCGTAGACCGGATAGAAGGCTGCTACTACAATGTCGTAGGTTTGCCGCTGGCCCTGCTGTGTAGTCTGTTGGAAGAAGCGGGGTATCCGCCGGCCCTGTTCCGCCGCGGAGACCGTCGATGAATCGCCGCTATGTCGAGGTGGCTCTTCCCCCCCCTTTCGACCGCGAGTATACCTACGGTCTGCCGCCCGAGCTCGAAAGCGAAATCCAAGCCGGTAGTCTGGTGCTGGTACCGGTGCAGAGTCGCCTGGTCAGCGGCGTGGTGGTGGCCTTTGTCGATCCGCCCCCCGATCTGGCCCCGGCGCGCATCCGCGACCTGGTCCAATTGGTGGCCGGCGATCCCCTGCTCAACGGCGAGCTAATCGAGCTGTGCCGCTGGATGGCCAACTATTATTTTGCCGCCCTGGGCAACGCCCTGACCACGGCCCTCCCTCCCGGCATCCGCATCAATTCCAACCGCCTGGTCAGCCTTATCGACCAGGGCCCCACCCTCCTGACCGAATCGGCGTTGGCCGCCCGCCTGGTCGATCAATTGCGCCAGAACGGGCCGCTGAAAGTGACCACCCTGCAAAGCCGCCTGGGAAAAAAAGGACTGGAAAATGTCCTCCTTCGCCTCAAGCGCAGCGGCGCTATAGATATCCAGCCCGTAGTGCCGGCCGCCCAGGTGTCGGCCCTACAACGCGACCATCTGCGCCTGGTCGACGCCGACCAGGCTCGGCAAGCCGCCACCGAACTGGCGAGCCGGGCCCCCAAGCAGGCGGCCTGCCTGCAACTACTGCTGGAACAGGAAATCCTGCCAAAAAAAACACTCGTCGACCAGGGCTTCTCCTATCCTTTGTTAAAAACCCTGGAAAAGCGGGGTCTAATCGAAAATTTCGACCGCGAGGTCTGGCGCGATCCCCTCGCCCACGTCGAATACCGGGCCCCGGCCGAATTGGCTCCCACCCCCGACCAGCAGCGCGTCCTAGAACCCATCGAAGCCGCCCTCGACGCCCGCACCTTTTATCCGGCTCTGCTCCAGGGGGTCACTGGCAGCGGCAAAACCCTGGTCTATATCCGCGCCGTCGCCCACACCTTGGCACAGGGCCGCGCCGCCATCGTGCTGGTGCCCGAAATCGCCCTGGCCTGGCAAATGGTGCGCCATTTCAAAGGACATTTCGGCGATCAGGTCGCCGTCATGCACAGCCAACTGTCCGACGGCGAGCGCTACGATACCTGGCGCCGACTCTACCGCGGCCAACAGCGGGTGGTGATCGGCGCCCGCTCCGCCGTCCTGGCCCCTGTTGAGGATCTGGGCCTGCTCATCGTCGACGAGGAACACGATACCTCCTATAAGCAGGAAGATCTCGACAGCAGCCACCCCCTGCCCTACAACGCGCGCGATCTGGCTCTAGTACGCGGCCAGCGCCAAGGGGCCGTGGTACTCTTGGGCTCGGCCACCCCCAGCTTGGAATCCTACCACAACGCACGCAACAAAAAATACCACCACCTCATTCTGCCCAGACGCGTCGACGATCGTCCCCTGCCTCAGGTAGAAGTGGTCGATATGCGGCGCGAACCCTATCAAAAGAAACAACGCGCCATCTTTTCGCACAGTTTGCGGAAAAAAATAAAACTGCGCCTCGAACGCGGCGAAAAAATCGTCCTGCTGCAAAACCGCCGCGGCTTTGTCCCCTGGATCAATTGCGCCGATTGCGGCGAGGCCATTCAGTGCCCCAGTTGCAAAGTATCCCTTACCTACCACCGCACCGGCCGCCCCGAATTGCGCTGCCACTATTGCGATTTCCGCCGCCTACCTCCTACCGCCTGCCCCGATTGTGGCAGCGCCGAATTGCGTTTTGAAGGGGTCGGCACGCAAAAAGTGGAGGATTCCCTGGAGGAACAATTCCCCGGCATCCGCGTCATCCGCATGGATGTCGACACCACGGGGTGGAAGGGGGCCCACGACCACTTTGTCGAGCGCTTCCGCAGCGGTCAGGCCGATGTCCTTCTGGGAACCCAGATGGTGGCCAAGGGACTCGACTTCCCGGAGGTAACGCTAGTCGGGGTGATTTCCGCCGATACCGGTATGCATATGCCCGATTTCCGCGCCGCCGAACGCAGCTTTCAGCTAATCACCCAGGTGGCCGGCCGCTCGGGGCGGGGCGACAACCCGGGCGAAGTCGTGGTGCAGACCTCCCTCCCCGAAGCCCCGGTATTGCAGACAGCCGCCCGCCAGGATTTTGACGAATTCGCCGCACGCGAGCTCGACGAACGCCGCGAGGCCCAATTTCCCCCCTTCGGCCGCCTCATTGGCCTGGGCTGGCGAGGGCCCAACGAGGACGAAGTCGCCGACAAAGCGCGCCAATGCGTTGCCCTGCTGCAGGCAAAGCTCCTCGAAGGGCTGTGGATTCTGGGACCGGCCCCCGCCCCGCTGGCACGCCTGCGCGGCCACTATCGCTGGCAGGCGCTGTTGTGCGGGGCTTCGGCCCGACAGTTGCACACCTGCACCGCCGCTGGCCTGCCCGCCCTGCGTCGCCTGGTCGGTCGCGGCAGTGTGGTTTTCACCATCAATGTGGATCCGTCGACTATGATGTGAAATTTTCTCCGTTTGTTTTATCTTTAGAAGCGTCTTATAACTCGATTTGCGGGCCAGCGACTCTCCCGCCTGGGATGGGCGGGCCGGAGCCGGGGCCGACCATCCACCATCTCCCGGCAGATCATACGGCATCATGCTCTTGCTCATAGTCCTATTAGCAGTCACCGCCCTTGGCGCCCAGGAAGTAGAACAGGCCGACGACTGGACGGCCTTTACCAGCATGAATCAGCTCAATAGCCTGCTGCTGCACCAGGGCGGGGTATGGCTGGGCACTTCCGGCGGGGTTCTCCATTTCGACCAAACCGACAGGGTCTATACCCGCTATACCCGCCTAGACGGCCTATCGAGCAATAAAGTGCTGGCTCTGGCGGCCGATAGCGCCGGCGATCTGTGGTTTGGCACCGACCGCAAAGGCCTCAATCGCCTGCGCACCGCTACTGCTGCTTTCGATCCGCCCTTCCTCGATTTCGAGGGCCTACAGATCTTTGCCCTATTGCCCTTTGAAGACGGACTCTTCGTGGGTATGGAACGGGGAATCAGTGTCTTTCTCACCGACAAAGAAGAGGTCAAGGAGACGTACCGTAAATTGGGCGCCCTGGCCAAAGATACCCCCGTCACTTCCCTCGCTCTTTTCGACGGCAAGCTCTGGGCCGGCACTCCAGAGGGCATCGCCTGGGCCGCCCTCGACCAGCCCAACCTCCAGGACCCCGAAAGCTGGTCCATAGTCCGCACCGTAGGCCAGGTGCAGGATATGGTGGTGGCCAACGACCAACTATTTATCATCGGCAATAATAGAGTCCGCGTCTTCGAACCAGCCACCGGGCGCTTCGCCGAGGAATTCAGCCAGGCCGAACCCGACCGCCTCGGTTTGCAGAACGGCGTCTTGGTCGCCTCCACCGGCGACGGACGCCTGTTCGGCCGCCTGGGTCCCCAGGACTGGGATGCCATCGGCTTTCCGCGCCTGGACCAAGTTCAGGCCCTGTCGCGCCAGGGCGATGCCTTATGGATCGCCACCAGCGAGGGCTTAAAGGTGCTGGGGGCGCCCGAATTGCCCCCCGTGCGGGACCCCCCTGCCAACCAATTCCACCAGATGGCATTGACCAACGACGGCAGCCTTTGGGTGGCCAGCATGGCCAACGACCAGGTGCGGCCCTACCGCGGCATGTACCAATTCGACGGCACCGACTGGACCATCTTCAACACGGAAAATGGCCTGCCGTCCGACAAACCCATCACCTTTGCCACCGATGATGAAGGCCGCCTGGTAGTCGGCACCTGGGGCGAAGGGGTCGCCGTCCTGCAGGCCGACAGCACCTGGGTTGAATACAATCACACCAATTCAGCCCTCCAGGGCGTTTGCGGGGCCGACGATTTCATCGTTGTCAGCGATATCGAACGCGACCCCTCCGGACTGGTATGGCTGGCCAATATCCAGGGCGGACTGATCGTGGTCGATGGCTTTCCCCACGCCAGTTCGGCCGTCTACGATAATGCCGCCCTCGACCTGGCCGAATGCCGCGATATTGGCCGCATCTCCATCGCCCCGGACGGCCTCAAGTGGCTCTCCACTCCGCGCGACGGCTTTATTCTCTTTGACGATGGCGGCACGCCCTTTGACGAGGGGGACGATTTCGCCTTCCGCATCAACACCAATATAGAAGGCCGTCTCAGCAGCGACCGCACCACAGACGTGCTCTCTTCGCAGCCCGGTGAATTATGGGTGGCCAGCAACAACGGCCTCAACGCCGTGAGCTATACCTACGACCCCCTCAGCAGCGACTTCCGCGTCGTCAGTTGGCGCCTGTACTCCACCACCAACGGCATGCCCTCCAACGAAATCAATGTCCTGGCCGCCGACGGCTCGGGCAATATATGGGTCGGCAGCGAAGCCGGCCTGACCCGCATTGGCCAAAACGGAGAAATAGACTTCACCCTCACTGCGGCCAATAGCGGCCTGATCGACAACCGCATCAAATCCCTGCTTTTCGACGACGATAGCGGCGCCCTGTGGATTGCCACCTTCGACGGCCTATCACGCCTGAAAACAGCCAGCGGTCAGACCCAGGCCCCTACCGACCTGCGGGTCTACCCCAATCCCTTCCAGACCGGCTCCCGGAGCGCCGAACTGACTTTTTCCGGACTGCCTTTGGGCGCGTCGCTGCGCATCTTCACCACCGGCGGCAGCCTCATCGCCCAAGTGCCGGGCCAGCCGGGGCGCGGCTCGCTGACCTGGAACGGGCAGAACGAAGCCGGTTTTATCGTCGCTTCGGGCATCTACTATTACCTGGCCCAGGACGACAACGGCAACGGCGCCAAAGGCACCTTCGCCGTGATCAACGCGCCCTGACCGCCCATGTCTAAAGCGATCCGCTTGGCGGCCTTTTGTGCCCTCTTCGCCCTGCTCCTGACCCCGCCGGCAAGCTGGGGCCAGGAAAACGGATTTTTATCTCTGACGCGCCTGCAGTACGACGGCGGCGGCGACTGGTACGGCAATGCCTCGTCGCTGCCCAACCTGGCCCGCTTCGTCCGCGCCAACACCAGCATCGCCCTCAGTCTTGAGGAGCCCAAAGTGCGCCTGGCCGACGAGGAACTTTTCTCCCACCCTTTCATCTACATCACGGGCCACGGCAATATCCGCTTTGAAGCCGATGAAATGGAGCGCTTGCGCCGCTATCTTGAAGGCGGCGGTTTTATCCACGCCGACGATAATTACGGCATGGACGAGTCCTTTCGGCACCAGTTAAAACAGGCCTTTCCGCACCGCCAACTAGTTGAATTGCCGCCGGACCACGGTATTTTCAGTTGCCATTTCAACTTACCCGACGGACTGCCCAAAATCCACCAGCACGACGGCAAACGCCCCCAGGCCCTAGGTCTGTTCGACGGCGACCGGCTGATGTTGATCTATACCTATGAGAGCGATTTGGGCGACGCTTGGGAAGATGCTTCGGTACACCAAGTGCCGGCGGAAAAACGGCTGGCGGCCCTGCAAATGGGGACCAATATCCTCGTCTGGGCCCTGACCCATTGAGCCAAGTTAATTTATGACTGCCAGCCCCGTCGACCCTGACCGCCCCGACCTTATAGACCGCCTGCGTCACTTGCGCCGTCTGGTCGCAGCCGCAGAATTGGCCGCCTTCCTGGGCCTGGGCCTGGCCCTGATCAGTATCCTGGGCCTATTCTGGGTAGCCACCGAGGCCCTGCTCTACCTGGCCCCGGCCGGGCGCGGCGGCCTGGGCGCAGTCCTGGCCCTGTTGCTAATACTAACCCTTATCGCCTACCTGCGACCGCGCTGGAAACGTTGGCCCCTGGCGCATTTTGGCCACTATGTCGAAGTGCGCCTGCCGCACCTGCAACAACGGCTGACCAGCGCCCTGGAACTGGGTCCTTCACCGCGAGCCCGGCAGCTCTATTCAACGGCTCTTCTAAAGGCCACCATCGCCGAGGCCAAGGATTTGCTGCAACAGGCCCCGATCCGTCCCCTGTTGCCGCTGCAGACCATTGGCCAACAAGCCCGACGCCTGGGGCTTGCGACAGGGCTGGTGGCGGTGGCGATGGCCTTATTCCACCCCTACCTGCTCCCCGCCTTACATCGCTGCCTGCATCCCGGCACCCAGTTCGAGCGACCACCCTCGGTGCATATAAGCGTATCGCCGGGCAATACCACCCTGCTCAAAGGCGAAGACCTAGCCCTGCAAATCACCTTTACCGGCACAGCGCCACGGACGGCCTCTCTCGAACGCCGCGAATCGCCGCAGGATTCCTGGGGCCGCCGCGAAATAGCCGTCGCCCGGGCCGCCTCGATAACGCACCGCCTGCATCAGGTCAAACAATCGTTCTCATACCAGCTTGTCGCCCCGCAAGGCCGCAGCCCCATCTACCGGGTGGAAGTCATCGAACCCCCTAGCGTCGAGGCCCTACACCTGGAGTACCACTATCCCGAATACAGCGGCCTTGCCCCGCGTATCGACCATGAAAGCGGCGATATCGCCGCCTTGGTGGGCACCCTGGTGCGCTTTGAGATCAGCAGCAATAAAAGCCTGGCCGCCGCGGCCCTGGTAGTAGACGACAGCCTGCGCCAGAAAGCCCGTATTGAAGGCTCCAAAGCCTTTGTCGAATGGCGTATCGACCGGGACAGGCACTACCTTATTGAATTGCAGGATAACGCCGGTATTTTCAACCAAGAGCCGATACGCTATGCCATCCAGGCCACGGTCGACGCCTACCCGCAGGTCAGTCTCGTGGAACCGGGCCGCGATATGGATTTGCCCGAAGACCAGTTGGTGCCCCTGGCGGTGGAAGCCAGCGACGATTTTGGCGTCTCGCGCCTGCAATTGGTCGCCCGCCTCAACGACGAAGAGCCGCAGCGCCGGCTTTTGCCAGCAACTCCTGGCCCCCAGATCTATCTGACCCATCTATGGGACCTGAACAACCGCAACTTGCTGCCCGAAGACCGCCTGTACTACCATATTGAAGCCTTCGACAACGACCAGATTTCCGGCCCCAAAATGGCCGTCAGCCAAGAATACGTCCTCCGTTACCCCTCTCTCTACGAATTATTTGACGAGGCCGCCGAGCAACAGCAAAACGAAGTCGAGGTCCTGGAGGAGCTGGCCGCCGGCAACGAAAAAATCCAACAATATCTCGAAGAGGTGCGACGCCAGGTACTAAAGACCGAAAGTCTAAGCTGGGAACAGAAAAAAGAATTGGAGGCAACCCTCGAAGGCGAATTGGAGCGTGCCGAAAAACTCGAGGAATTGGCCCAGCGCCTCGACGAGACCATTGAGGAATTGGGCGATAACGAATTGGCATCGAGCCAGATCCTGGAAAAACTGGCCGCCTTGCGGCAGTTAATGGACGAGGTCAGCACCCCCCAATTGCGCCAGGCACTGCAGGAATTGCAAGAGAATCTCGAAAACCCCAACCCGGCTGAACTGGCCGAGGCCCTAAAGCGCTTCAAAGAAGACCAACAGGCTTTTCAGGACCAATTGGACCGCAACCTGGCTCTACTCGAACAAGTGCGCAACGAACAGCGACTTGAAGCCACAGTGCGGCAGGCCGCCGAGTTGGCCCAACGGCAGAGCCGCATAGACCAGGAATTGGAACGCCCCGAGGCCCAGAACCGCTTGGCCCAACAGGAAGAGGATCTGCAGCGCGACACCGGCCGCCTGCGCCGCGAATTGGACGAATTGGCCCAATCGATGCAGCAATTGCACCCGCCCACGGCCGCACGCCTGGACGAATTGGCCAGCGGCATGGAAAAGCAAGGCCTGGAAGAACGCATGGGCCAGATGGCCGCCGATCTGCAGCAGGGCAACAAAGAAGCGGCGGCAGACCAAGGCCAGCGCCTCGAAAACGATCTGGACCAACTGGCCGCCAATCTGCAACAGACCCGCCAGGGCTATTCCGAAGGGCAGAAACAACAACTGACCCAGGATATGGCCCGTTCCATGCGCGACCTGGTCGGACTGTCCCGGGCCCAGGAAAGTCTGCGTCGGGATACCGCCCAGAGCCGCCCCCACGAAGAATTGGCCCGGGAGCAATTCGCCCTGGGGCAGGGCGCCGTGCAAATGACCGAACGCATCGCCGCATTGGCCCAGCAGACTATGGCCTTAGATCCGGGTCTTGCCACGACCCTGGGCTATGCCTTGGGGCATATGCAGGAAGCCGCCCAACAACTGGGCCAACGGCGGCCCGACCGCTCCAACGAACCGCAGACAGCGGCGATGAACTACCTCAACGAAGCCGCCCTTTTAATGCGCCGCAGCATGGCCAATCTGGCCGACGCCCAAATGCCTTCCAGTTTTGCCGAAATCATGCAGCAAATGGCCGACCTGGCCCAACAGCAAGCCGGCCTCAACCAGGCGACCCAGGAGAATATGGCCCAGGGCCGACGCCCTGGACGCAACAGCCAACCCGGCTCCCAGGGCCAGCCAATGAGCCAATTGGCCAACGCCCAACAGAACATTTTCCAGGCCCTGGCCCAATTGGCGCGCGATATGCGAGGGCACCGGGGCGCCCAAAAACGAATTGAGCGGATTGCCGAAGATATGCGCGCTGTCCTGCACGACTTGCAGCGCCGACGCCCCAACCAGAGCACCCTGCAAAAACAGAACCGCCTATATCAGCGCATGCTGGAGGCCAGCCGCTCGATCCACACTCAGGGCTCGAAAAAAGAACGCCAGGCGACTCTGGGGCAGGACTTGCCCTATACCGGCAACAGCGCCTTGCCCGGCGATCTGGGCCAGTCCCACGACCACTTGCGCCAAGCCATGCGCCAGGCGCTCGAAGGCCCCTACCCGGAAGAATATCGGGCTCTTATTCGGCACTACTACGAATTCGTATACCAAGACGCCATCACTCGGGAAGGAGGCCAGGCGCCTTGACCAACCTGCGTCTTCTCAGCGCCCTTTCTGGGCTGGCATTGACTCTGCTTATGGGCTCACCGGCGGCGCAAGAGCCCAGCGCGCCGGCGCTTACCGAACGACTCCTGCGCCAACAACTGCAGCAAGCCGAACAAAAGGGCGATCACCTCGCCGCCACGGACCTATATCGACGCCTGCGCCATTTGGCTCCCGCTGATACAACGCTAGTGCGGGGCCTGACCCAGGTGTTGCAAACCAGTGGCCGCCACGACGAAATAGCCCCCCTGCTAAAAGACTGGCTGCAGGACCACCCCGACGATACCCGCGCCTATATAGATCTGGGACAGGCGCAGCAGGGCCGCGGTCAGCACCAACGGGCCGAGGCCCTGTGGACCCAGGCCCTCGACCAGGCCCAGGGCCGCCAATGGGTCTATCGGGCGGTTAGTCGGGCGCAGCAGCAAACCGGCCGGCCTGCAGTGGCCATCGCGACGTTGGAGACAGGGCGGCAGCAACTTAAACGGGACCTTCTATTCGCCTGGGAGCTGGCCGAATTGCATTTGCAGAGCCAGACTATAGACCGGGCCGTGGACGAATATCTCAAAGCACTGCAGACCACCCCCGGACGCCTGGCCGCCGTCGAATCGCGCTTGCTCCCCCTAGCCCGCCACACCGCCACCAGCGCCACCCTGATACAAGCCCTGCAACGGGGTCTGACCGCTGCCGATGCGCCCCGCCAAACCGCTCTCTTGCTGGCCTCCTGCGCCTTGGAAAGCGGCGATCACGACCAGACCTACCAGGTCCTGGCCGACCTAGCCGACCGCCCCGATGCCGCCCGTGAGATATTCCAATTCGCCGCCCGCTGCTATCAGGCCGGTTACCACCAGACCGCCGCCCGCCTCTACGCTCTATTCGCCGCCAACGGGCCGCCGTCGCCCATGCACCACCAGGCCCTCTTACGCCAGGCCCAAATCCAGGCGGAAAGCGGCGACCACGCCACCGCTGCCACCGTTTATACCCAACTGGCCCAGCAATACCCACAGCGCCCCGAAGCCGTCGAGGCCCTGTACCGCCTGGGCCGGCTGCAATTGGAAAACCTGCACCAGCCGGCCCAGGCCCGGCGCTCCCTGGAGGCCGTTCTGGCCAGCGCCCCGAAAAGCCTGTGGGCCCACCAGGCCGCTTTCCTCCTAGCCGAATGCGATTTGCGTCTGGACCAATTGCCCAGGGGCATAGAGCGTTTACGGGCCCTGCGCAACCAGCAGCCGTCGATTCTTTTCCTGCTCGCCGAATTGCACTATTTCAGCGCGGATTTCGCCCAGGCGACGGCCCAATTCGAGCAATTCCTGGCCACGGCCCCCTACGACGACCTGACCAACGACGCCCTGGAGACCTTGCTGCTTCTCGACACCTATAAAAACCACCCCGAGGCCCTGACCACCCTGGTCCAGGCTCAACTGGAAATCCGCCAACAGTACCCCGATAAAGCGGCCACCAGGCTCCAGACCTTGGCCACCCAGGCGCCCCTGCCCGACCTCCAGGCCCTGGCTCTGCTGTCCCTGGCCCGCCTACGCCGCGACCAGGGCCAAAGCGATCGAGCCCTATATCTATTGGTCCAGCTCACCGAAAGCCACCCAGAAAGCCCCTATACATTGGAGGCCCACCTGGCCAGGGCCCAGCTCTACGAGCACGGCGGCGATCTGGCTCTGGCCCTGCAATCCTACGAAACGGCTTTGCTGCGCTTTGCCGACGATGTCCAGACGCCGCAAATCCGCCTCCACATCCAGCGCCTGCGGCAACTGCGCCAGGAAGGCTGATTATGGTTCTTTGCCGTCGCTTATTGCTGATCCTCTTATGCGCTCTGCCGGCCTCGGCCGAGCATTTGTTGATCCCTATGGATCTGGATCAGCGCAACCATCTCAAAGCCTATGGGCTGGCTTTTTGGGCTATAGAGCGGGGTCTGGTCGTCGAATGGCTGCTCAATTACCGCAGCGGCTCCTTTTTGCTCAAAGCCCACGACCTGGTCGCGGTTGAGGCGCAAATCCGGGGCGTCAATATCGAGCCCATAAGCCCCGCCGGGGAGGCCCTTATCCGAGCCGAAATAGACGGCGCCAATATGGATATCGCTCGGCTGGAAAAAGCGCCCCGCATTGCTGTCTATACCCCACCCAATTCGCAACCCTGGGACGACGCCGTCACCATGGCCCTGGAATACGCCCAGATCCCCTACGAAAAAATATGGGACGAGGATGTATTGCAGGGTCGCTTGAGCGAGTACGACTGGCTGCATTTGCACCACGAGGACTTCACCGGCCAATACGGCAAATTCTACGGCAATTTCGGCCGTAAAAAATGGTACCGGCAACAACAAAGCCTCTATGAAGCAGAAGCCGGACGGCTGGGCTTTGCCACCGTAGCGGAGGAGAAAAAAGCCGTCGCCCAGGCTATTTACGCCTATGTGGCCCAGGGCGGTTTCCTCTTTGCCATGTGCTCAGCCACCGACAGTTTCGACATTGCCCTGGCGGCGCACCAGACCGATATCGCCCACGAAATCTTCGACGGCGACCCGGCCGACTCCCACGCCCAGGCGCGTCTGGACTACGACCGCACCATGGCCTTTACCGGTTTTACCCTGGAAATGAATCCGTTGGTCTACGAGTATTCGGATATCGACACCACCCCCGAGGTACGCCAGGTGCGCAGCGCCGAGGCCGACTATTTCAGTCTCTTCGAATTCTCCGCCAAATACGATCCGGTGCCGACCATGCTGACCCAGTGCCATACCAATATAGTCAACGGTTTCCTCGGCCAGACCACGGGCTTCAAACGCCATTTAATCAAGGACTCGGTGACCATCCTCGGCGATGTCGAAGATACTCCGGAAGTCAAATATATCCACGGCCAGGCCGGCAAGGGCACCTTTACTTTTTACGGCGGCCACGATCCAGAGGACCACCGCCACCACGTCGGCGATCCGCCGACCCAACTCGACCTATTCCCCAATTCCCCGGGCTACCGGCTCATCCTCAACAACGTGCTGTTCCCGGCGGCGAAAAAGAAAGAACGCAAGACATGAATGGTGCGTCTGGACGCCTTTTGGGCGGGCCGACTTCCAGGTGGACTTGCGTCGTAGACCGCGCATCCGCAGGATGCTAAGGAACTCGGCCCCTGCGGGGCCTCAGACACACGGTCCACCTTCCAGCCGACCCGCCCAAAAGGCTAGGCAAACGGTGTTCCGTCGAATTCGCAGTTACTAAAAAAGGCGACACATGGCAGAACAGGACGTAGAAGCAGTCCGGCAACTCGAAACCGCCCGACAACAAATCACCGACCAGATCGGCCAGATCATTATTGGCCAAGAAGATATCGTCGAGCAATTGCTGGTGGCCCTCCTGGCCGGGGGCCACTGCCTGCTTGTAGGCGTCCCTGGGCTGGCCAAAACCACTCTCATCCAGACCCTGGCCCGGACGCTGGATCTGTCCTTCGGGCGCATCCAGTTCACCCCCGATCTGATGCCTTCGGATATCACCGGCACCGAAGTCATGGAAGAAGACCTGCAGACCAACCGCAAGGCCTTCCGCTTTGTCGAAGGCCCGGTTTTTGCCCAGATCGTCCTGGCCGACGAAATCAACCGCACCCCACCCAAAACCCAGGCGGCCCTGCTCCAAGCCATGCAAGAACACGCCGTCACGGCCGGTGGGCGCACCATGCCTCTGCAGGAACCTTTTTTCGTCCTGGCCACCCAAAACCCCATTGAGCAGGAGGGCACCTACCCTCTGCCCGAAGCCCAATTGGACCGCTTCCTATTCAATTTGTGGATGGACTACCCCAGTGCCACCCAAGAAGAAGAAATCGTCCGCTCCACCACCAGTGGCCAGCAGGCTTCCATTAGCCCCGTCCTCAGCGCCGAGCAGCTAATCAGTTTTCAACAATTAACTCGGCGCGTGCCGGTGGCCGACTCGCTCATCCAGTACGCCGTTGGCCTGGTCCGCGCCAGCCGGCCGGCTGACGACAAAGCCCCGCAATACGTGCGCGAAATGGTCAGCTGGGGCGCCGGCCCGCGGGCCTCGCAATACCTGGTCCTGGCCGCCAAAGCCCGGGCCGTGCTGCAGGGACGCTTTGCCGTGGCCACCGAGGATATCGCCGCCGCCGCCCTGCCGGTACTGCGCCACCGCGTCGTCCTCAATTTCCACGCCGAAGCCGAAAACGTCGACGCCGACCAGCTGGTGCGACGCCTGCTCGATGATACCGCCGTCGGGGCCGCCCAGTGAGCCAGGCCACCACCTATCTCGACCCGGAAGTGGTGTCGCGTCTGGGCCGTCTAGACCTGGTCGCCCGTCTCGTCGTCGAGGGCTTTATTACCGGCCTGCACCGCAGCCCCTACCACGGCTTCTCGGTCGAATTCTCCGAGCACCGCCCTTATATGCCCGGCGATTCGCTGCGCTCGCTCGATTGGAAGGCCTACGCCAAATCCAACCGGCTCTACGTTAAGCAATACGAGGAGGAGACCAACCTCAAGGCCTACCTGCTGCTCGACGCAAGCGGCTCCATGGCCTTTCAGGCCGGCGGCTCAATGAGCAAATTCCGCTACGCCTCCTGCCTGGCGGCGGCCCTATCGTATCTGCTGTTGCGCCAGCGCGATGCCACCGGTTTAATGCTGTTTCAGCGCGAAATTATCTCCTACCTGCCGCCACGCTCCATGCAGAGCCATCTGCAGCAATTGCTCGTAACCCTGACCCAGGCCGAGCCCGGGGCCGATACCCACATGGGTCCGGCTTTCCACGATCTGGCCGAACGCATTGCCCGCCGCGGCTTGGTGGTGGTGCTATCCGACCTGCTCGACGACCCGGCCACAGTCATGGCCGGCCTGCGCCACTTTCGCCACCGCGGCCACGAAGTGATCGTCTTTCATATCCTCGACCCGCGCGAGGTCGATCTGGAATTGGGCGACCAAACCCGCTTTTACGATCTGGAGACCCCAGACCGCACCCTCACTACCCAACCCTGGCATATCAAAGGAGAATACCGCCAGCAAATGGACGAGCTGATACAGACCTATCGTTACCACTGCTCTGAAGCCCGTATCGACTATGTCCAGATAGATACATCGACGCCCTTTGACGTGGCCCTGTCGCGCTTTTTGGCGCACCGCAAGAAACTGATTTAGCCGCCGGTGAGTATCCGCCTCAAGCAATCTTGACTTTTTCGTCCAGATTACTATTATCTTGAAGTGAAAAAAGTGCCACAGATTTTCTGGGCGCTTTTTATTTGCTGCCAATCTTGACTTTTTCGTCCAGATTAAACGCCCAATATCCCCCGGGCAGCCCATCTTATAAAGGTCCGACCATGAGCGAAGCAGAAGTTATCCAGGAAATAACCGGCAAAGAATACAAACACGGCTTTGTCACCAATATCGAAGCCGATGAGGCCCCTCCTGGCCTAAGCGAAGATATCATTCGCTTTATTTCCGCCAAAAAGGGCGAGCCCCAGTTCATGCTCGATTGGCGCCTGAAAGCCTATCGCCACTGGTTGACCATGGCCGAAGACGAGGCCAAGCACTGGGCCAAAGTAGACTACCCCGATATTAATTTCCAGGATATTATCTACTACTCGGCCCCAAAACAGGCCAAACAACTCGACAGCCTGGACGAGGTCGACCCCGAGCTGCTGGCTACCTATGAAAAACTGGGCATTTCTCTCAACGAGCAGAAAAGATTGTCCAACGTCGCTGTCGACGCGGTTTTCGACAGCGTCTCGGTGGCCACCACCTTCAAGGACAAACTCGGCGAGCTAGGCATCATTTTCTGTTCTTTTAGCGAAGCCGTCAAGGACCACCCCGAGCTGGTGGAAAAGTACCTCGGCTCGGTCGTCCCCCACACCGATAATTTCTACGCCGCCCTCAATTCCGCCGTCTTCAGCGACGGCTCCTTCGTCTATATCCCCGAAGGGGTCCGCTGTCCCATGGAGCTGTCGACCTATTTCCGTATTAACGCGGCTAATACCGGCCAATTTGAGCGCACCCTGGTAATTGCCGACAAGGGGGCGTACGTATCGTATCTCGAAGGCTGCACCGCGCCCATGCGCGACGAGAATCAATTGCATGCCGCCGTCGTCGAGTTAGTCGCCCTGGAAGACGCCCAGATCAAATACTCGACGGTGCAAAACTGGTACCCCGGCGATGCTGAAGGCAGGGGCGGTATCTATAATTTCGTCACCAAGCGTGGGGCCTGCCGCGGCGCCCGCTCGAAAATTTCCTGGACCCAGGTAGAAACCGGTTCGGCCATCACCTGGAAGTATCCCAGTTGCATTCTCCAGGGCGACGATTCGGTCGGCGAATTCTATTCGGTCGCCGTATCGGCCGGCCGCCAACAGGCCGATACCGGCACCAAAATGTATCATATCGGCAAAAATACCCGCAGCACCATTGTCTCCAAAGGCATCTCCGCCGACCAGGGCCAAAATACCTACCGCGGCTGGGTGCGAATGCAGAAAAACGCCCAAGGGGCGCGCAATTTCACCCAGTGCGATTCCCTGCTTATTGGCGACCAGTGCGGGGCCCACACTTTCCCGCGCATTGAAATCCGCAACCCCACCGCCCAGGTCGAACACGAAGCCTCGACCTCGAAAATTGGCGAGGACCAGATCTTTTACTGCAACCAGCGCGGTCTCTCCACCGAAGACGCGGTATCGATGATTGTCAACGGTTTTTGCAAGGAAGTGTTGGCTGAATTGCCGATGGAATTTGCCGTGGAGGCGCAAAAGCTTTTGGGGATTAGTTTGGAGGGCAGCGTCGGATAGGTGTGTATGTGGGGGTGTCATGGAGCTCATTCTCGGCCTACGGCCTCCGAGGCCGTTTCGACCCGCCCACCCCTTCGGGGCGGGCACCCGGGTCGAACGGAATCCGCTCCATGACACCCCACATACACGATGAATCAGAATATTTAGGGATACAACTGATATAAATAAACGGAAAACTGCTAACAACAAATCAAAATCAGTTGGCAAAAAAGGCAATCAGCTCCGGCAATACACAAGCAAGCCACTAACCCATAAGCAGTAATCAGTTAGCTATAATAAAAAGGCGCGAATATGCTCAGCATTAAAAATCTGCACGTCAATGTCGCGGGCACCCCTATCCTGCAGGGGATAGACCTGGAGATTGGCACCGGCGAAATACACGCCATTATGGGCCCCAACGGCTCCGGCAAAAGCACCCTGGCCCAAGTCCTGGCTGGCGCCCCCGACTACGAAGTCACCCAGGGCGAAGTTCTGTACGAGGGCCGCGATCTGCTGGATTGGGCCCCCGAGGAAAGAGCCCGGGAAGGTGTCTTTCTCGCCTTCCAGTATCCGGTTGAAATCCCCGGTGTCAATTCGACCTACTTCCTCCGCACCGCCCTCAACGAAATCCGCAAACACCGCGGCCAGGAAGAAGTCGATGCATTTGATTTCCTCACTCTTATCCGCGAAAAACTCTCTCTGGTGGAAATGGACGAGGCCTTTCTCAAACGACCCGTCAACGAAGGCTTTTCGGGCGGCGAGAAAAAACGCCACGAGGTGTTGCAATTGGCCACCCTGGAGCCGCGCCTGTCCATTCTCGACGAGACCGATTCGGGCCTGGATATCGACGCCTTGCGCATTGTCGCCAACGGCGTCAACAAACTCCACGCCGCCGATAAAAGCGTTTTGCTGGTAACCCATTACCAACGCCTGCTCAATTATATTGTCCCCGATTATGTGCACGTACTGGTGCAGGGCCGCCTGGTCAAATCGGGCGGCAAAGAATTGGCCCTGGAATTAGAGGAAAAGGGCTACGACTGGATCCGCCGCCCCGAAGGCGTCGCCACCTAAAAGCCCGAGGAGAGCTGCTGCCCCATGCCCGCAAAGACTTATATCGACGAGAATAAGACCTGGTATCTGGACGCCTTCCAGGAATTTGAGCAAAGCCTCAACGGCCAACGCCAAGCTCCTGTGCACGCCTTGCGCCAAGACGCCATTGGCCATTTTGGCTCCCTGGGCTTTCCCACGCCCAAAAACGAGTCCTGGAATTATACCAATCTGGCCCGACTCAACCGCACCAACTGGCGGCCGGCCCCCGTGCCCACGACCGCGCCGACGCTCACCCAGCTTGAGCCACTGTTGGCCAAAGAGCTGGACGGCGTGCGCCTGGTCTTCGTCAACGGCCATTTCGCCCCCGACTTATCGGCCATGGACCAGCTGCCCGCCGGTGTTTTGGCCACCGATTTGCCTGGGGCCCTGCAGGACCACCCCGAATTGGTCGAGCCGCACCTGGGAACCTACGCCTCCAGTCAGCAGCACAGTCTGGTCGCCCTCAATACCGCTTTCCTGCAGGACGGCGCCTTTATCCATATTCCTTCGGGTACCATAGTCGAACGCCCCTTGCATTTGCTTTTTGTATCCACCGGCGGCGCCGAGCCGACCGTCTCGTTTCCGCGCGTCCTGGTCGACGCCCAAGCCGGCAGCCGCGCCGCTATCGTAACGACCTACGCCGGTTTTACCGAGACGGCCTACCACACCAACGCCGTCGACGAAATTAATCTGGGCGAAGACGCCGAGTTGGACTTTTACAAAATCCAACTCGAAGGGCCGCAGGCCTACCACCTGTCTTCCCTGCACGTCCAGGAGGGCGCCAAAGCCCGCTTCCGCGCCCATACCGTCACCTTGGGCGGCCTGCTGACCCGCAACGACGCCCATACCGTGCTGGCCGGCACCGGTATTGAATCGACTCTCAACGGTCTTTATGTCGTCGACGACGAGCAGCACGTCGATAACCACACCCTAATTGAGCACGCCGCCCCCGGCTGCACCAGCCACGAATTGTACAAGGGTATCCTCGGCGGCCGTGCCACCGGCGCTTTCCGCGGCAAGATCCACGTGCACCAGGTGGCCCAGCAGACCGACGCCTACCAGTCCAACCAGAATCTGCTGCTGTCGCCCGACGCCGATATCAATACCCAGCCGCAGCTGGAGATTTACGCCGACGAGGTCAAATGCTCGCACGGGGCTACGGTGGGCCAACTCGATCCCGAGGCCATCTTCTACATGCAGGCCCGCGGCATTGGCCAGCAGCAAGCCATGGCCCTGCTCATTGGCGCCTTCGCCGGCCAGATCCTGTCGGGCATTGCCCTGGAGCCTTTACGGGCCCAGCTCGACCGACTCGTCACCGCAAAATTAGCAACCGCCAGCCCTGCCTGAGGAAAGCGCCATGACTACCGCCCAAGCGCCGTCCCCCCAGCCCCCTGCCGCCGCTGCCGCCTTTGATATTGAAAAGGTCCGCAGCGATTTCCCCATTTTGCGCCAGCTTATCCGCCGCAAGCCCCTGGCCTACCTCGACAACGCCGCCACGACGCAAAAACCGCAGGTGGTCATTGACGCCCTGTCGCGCTACTACAGCGAGGAAAACGCCAATATCCACCGCGGCGTGCACTTCCTCAGCCAACAGGCCACCTTTGCCTACGAGCGCGCCCGGGCCCGGGTACGGCTCTTTCTCAATGCCGCCGATAACCGCGAAATTATCTTTGTCCGCGGCACCACCGAAGCCATCAACCTGGTGGCGCAAACCTACGGCCGTGCCCAAATAGCAGCCGGTGACGAAATCGTTATTTCGCATCTGGAGCACCATTCCAATATCGTCCCCTGGCAGCAGCTATGCCGCGAGAAAGGCGCCCACCTGCGGGTTATCCCCATAGACGACAGCGGCGCCCTGCAGATGGACGAATACGAAAAGCTGCTCAACGACCGCACCCGCCTGGTGGCCGTGGCCCACGCCTCCAATTCCCTGGGCACTATCAACCCCGTCGCCCAGATCTGCCAATTAGCCCACGCCCGCGATATCCCGGTACTGGTTGACGGAGCCCAGGGCGCCCCCCATATGCCGGTGGACGTACGCGCCCTCGACTGCGATTTCTACGCCTTTTCGGGCCATAAGCTTTTCGGCCCCACCGGCATTGGCGTGCTCTACGGCCGTCAGGCTATACTCGAAGAGATGCCCCCGTACGAAAGCGGCGGCTCGATGATTCAGAAAGTCAGCTTCGAGGAGACCACCTACGCCGATTTGCCGACCCGCTTTGAAGCCGGCACGCCCCATATTGCCGGGGCCATCGCCCTGGAAAAGGCCATCGATTATATCACCGCTTTGGGCCCCGCCCGCATCGCCGCCTACGAGGACGAGTTGCTGGCCTACGCCACCCAGCAGCTTATGGCCATACCCGGCTTGCGCCTGATTGGCACCGCCCCCGAAAAAGTGGCAGTGTTGTCCTTTGTCCTGGACCAGGTGCACCCGCACGATATTGGCACCATTCTCGACGCCGAGGGCGTCGCCGTGCGCGCCGGCCACCACTGCGCCCAACCGGTGATGGCCCACTTTGGCATACCGGCCAGCGTGCGCGCCTCCCTGGCCTTTTACAACGACCGGGCCGATATCGACGCCCTAGTCGCCGCTCTGCACCAAGTTACCGAGGTCTTCGCTGCATGACCGAGCTCCGCGAACTCTATCAACAGGTGATCCTCGATCACAACAAAAACCCGCGCAATTTCGGCAAGCTGGATAATGCCAACCGCGCCCAGGAAGGCTTCAATCCTCTCTGTGGCGACCATCTCCACGTCTACCTGATTATGCAGGGCGATACCATCGAGGATATCCGCTTTGAGGGCTCGGGCTGCGCCATCTCCAAAGCCTCGGCCTCGTTGATGACCTCGCTTTTAAAAGGCCAGACCATGGCCCAGGCCGAGGCTCTTTTCGGCCAATTCCAGGAGCTTGTCACCGCCGATACCAACGCCGAGATCGATCTGGCGCCCCTGGGCAAATTGGCCGTCTTTGCCGGGGTGCGCGAATTTCCCATGCGGGTCAAATGCGCCACCCTGGCCTGGCATACGCTAAAGGCGGCCATGGACGAAGACGCCACTCCAGTATCGACCGAATAATCTGTCGCCCAGATACTATCGACTACTATAAGGAATGCCGAAAATGCTCGAAGAAAATTTCCCTCCCGAAAGCCTGGAAGCCCAGGCCGTCGCCGTATTGCGGACCTGCTACGACCCCGAAATTCCCGTCGATATTTTTGAGATGGGTTTGATCTATAAAATTGAGACGCCCGAGCCCGATTCCCTGCACGTCACCATGACCCTGACGTCGCCGGCCTGTCCGGTGGCCGGCACCTTGCCGCCGGAGATTCAGCAGCGGCTGACCGACGAAATTGACGAGGTCACAAGCACCGAGGTTGAAGTCGTCTGGGATCCGCCCTGGAATATGGATATGATGTCGGAAGCGGCGAAACTGCAATTGGGCATGATGTAGCCCACAAGGCCTCCTTATGAAACTGAGCGCCCAAGAAGAATACGGTCTCCGCTGCCTGCTGGAGCTAGCACGCCAGAAACCAGGACACAGCCTGACCATTGACGAGATTGGCCAGGCCGAGGGTATTTCCACGCCCAATGCCGCCAAGCTGCTGCGCATTTTGCGCCAGGGCGGTTTTGTCGAAAGCGTCCGCGGCCAGCACGGCGGCTATACCCTGGCCCAAGCACCCGAGCAAATTGTCGTGGGCGAGGTGCTGGCCCTGTTGGGCGGACGGCTGTACGAGCCGACCTTTTGCAATCAGTTCGCCGGTAGTGAGGAGAGCTGCCTGCATACGCCCAGCGCTTGTTCGGTGCGGGCCTTGTGGGGGCAGGTGCAGGAGGCGGTGGATCAGGTGCTGAGCCGGACGACGTTGCAGGATTTGCTGCAGCACAGTCAGACGGTGCATCAGGGGAGCGGGGAATTGGTGGGGATTGAGCAGCTTTCCTGAGCACCCTCAAGCAAGGTAGGTATCATGTTATTTGCCCCAACGGCAAACGCCCGACGCATTGAAGTGCGCCGGGCGTTTTTTGCGACTAGCTCTCGGGCCAGATAGACCTAAACCTCTCTATACTTGAGAAGGCCCCAGGCAATGAGGACTTAGCATATGTTCAATTTCTATCCCGTCGTCGAGATCGTCTCAATAAACGGCAAAACCGCCTGGATCGAGAGACCAGTTGGTTCGCTGCTCTTGGGAAGCCTGTGCCAACCAGTCCAGCCAACTGATTTTGTCGAGATTGAGTCGGATTTCCCGTCCGTCGTTTAGCACTATGTCCAGGATATCCTGGACAAAAAATACACGGACCGCAGCGACAGGTTCGGTTGGTTTATCGGCCAAAGTACTCATTCCAGCTCTCCAGAAATCGATCGCGGTTTTTCCGCGTTAATCTGAGAATACGGGCTAAATCAGCCTGATTGTACCGCCTATTGGAGGCTACTTCTACCGGCTGTAGCCAGACTTTCGCCACATTTTGCCTGTACAGTGATAGTATTCATCTGACACTCGCCATTCACTCAAACCCTGCCCCCAAACAGCACCTGAAAAATCGCCTCCCAGCCTCCTCGCTCCTTCACCGCTACCCCAACCCGACTCCACCTAGCCACCCCAGCCTCAAATATCGTCATCATCCGCCCCCTTGCAAACAATGCACGCGACACCATCACCACTGTCGTATTGAGAGCATTTATCCCCGCCGCAAAAGACACATTCCATCAACTCGCCGTCATATTCGTCGGCACCGCAGCTACCGCAAGGATCTTTTTAATCGTTCATCGTTCCGCCCTTCTCCATCCGCTCTACCCACTTCCCCCACCCTGCCCACCAGCCCATTCCATCCCCAGCACCCGCTCCCGCAACCCAGCATACCGACGCGGCATATACCCCGGCCACTGCGTCTCGCGCAAATCAAAGCCAAACGCCCGCTTGCTCAGCACGATAATCGGCGGCGCCTGAATGCGCTTGTAATAATTGATCCGCACCTGCCGCTCAATCCATTCCAAATCATCGACCCAATCGGCCGCCGACGGAAAATAAGCCCGGAAACGCTCCGGCTCGCTCCACCCCAACCCCGCCAGCAAACGCCCCTCAATCGCCCACTGCAAAAAATCGAGTGGATGCCGGCGGTATTCAATCATCTGCCGCAGCACCGCATCGTGGTAGCCGTATTTTATCGGATCGCCCAACCCTTTGGTCACATCCTGGGCAGCCGACAATTCGGCGCTGGGCACAATTTCGCCGCTGATTAAATTGTCGGGCACCATCTCGCAACCGTAAATCTGCTCGTTGAGATAGCGCGCCAACTCAATGACCTGGACCTTGTATAAATCGGCAATGGGCGCCACCGCACCGCTGACATCGCCGTAGAGCGTAGCATAGCCCAGCGCCACTTCGGTCTTATTGCCGTTATTGGTGAAGATCAGCCCGTATTTAGCCGCCAGCCCCGACAAGATATCGGCAAAGCGGATACGCGCCTGGATATTCTCATCGACCAGACGCGTGTAGTCCCCCGGCCCACTAGCAAATTCCGTCCCTTTAATCCGCGCCGCCACCTGCTGGTATAAATCCTCGATGGGACAACTGAGATAATCAACGCCCAAGCGCTCACACAATACTCGGGCATTATCCTGAGTGATGGAGGCATTGAAACGGGTCGGCATATTGACCGCAAATACCCGCTCGGGGCCAAAAGCCTGGGCCAGCAAACAAACCACTACGCTGGAATCAATACCGCCGCTGACAGCCACCAGCAATTTGTTGGGCCCGCCGCGCCAATGGTCCAGATGACGCAACCCCGTCAACACGCCCTGGTAAACCGCCGCCGTCTCGTCCGGCACAGGGGCCACTTCCCTCTTATCGACATCCCCGGCCAGCACCAATTGCGGCTGCCACGGCTGCGCTCGCAGCACCACCTGGCCATCACTGCCATAGGCAGTGGTATCGCCGTCGAAGACAATGATATTCTTGCCGTTATTCTGCGCCCCCACCTGATTGACGTAAAACAGCGGCAGCGGCGACGAAGCCAGAATATCTCTAATCACCCGGTTGCGCTTGTCGTTTTTCTGCCAGGTCCACGGCGACGACGACAAATTGAATACCGCCTGGGCACCGCGCTGGCGAAAAACTTTCAAGGTGTCGGCCGTATCCCCTTCAATCTGATAATCCTGGCTCCAGATATCCTCGCACAACTGCACCCCAAAACGAAAAGAGCGCCCATCGTCCAGGCGCGTCTCAAAAGGGTGGATCCAATCAAAGAACGAACGCCCCTTGGCCTGGGCCAATTTGCGCAGCGAATAGAAATGACGGTCGTCGTCAAAGAAGCGGTAATTGGGATGCAGCGTCTTGGGATGAACGCCATTGGGTAGCCCTGCCGGCACTTCCTTGCGTTGCACATACTGACCATCGGCGCAGACGTAGACCGCATTGTATTTGAGCAGCCGCCCGTCCTCGCCAATAGCCGTCGAGTCCACCGCGACATTGCCGAAGACCACGGTGAGACCCTGGCTGGCCTGGCGGAGATCCTCGCTGTAGAGGACAAAGTCCTCCACCAAGGCATCGACTTCCCACATATCGCCCAGGATATAGCCGGAGATACACAGCTCCGAAAATACCACGACCTGAGCCCCCGCCTCCCGAGCCGCGTCGATATGCGTGCACATCTGCGCCACATTGCGGTCGGGCAGCCCGGGGAATACCTCCATTTGCACCAGGGCGATACGGGGCAGCCAATCGTTGGACATGGCCCTCCCTACGAAGCCGAAACGGCCAGCGCCGGCTCGCCCACCTGGGCCTGGCGAATGCAGTCGGCCAAAACCGGAATACCCTCGCGGATGACTTCCAGACTGGGATAGCCAAAGGCCAAGCGCAGATAGGGAATATCGGCCCTATCGATATGAAAGCTGGCGCCCCGGGCGCAGAGAATACCCTGCTCCTGCACCAAATTCCACAATTTTTCGCGGTCGACATCGGCCGGGAAACCAACCCAGATGAACAACCCACCCACCGGCTTCGACCAACTGCACAGATCACCGACGTGCTCTTCCAGACCGGCGAAAACCGCGTCACGCTTTTCCTTGAGGAGAACATTATTGGCTTCGATATGCTGCCACAACCGATCCTTAAAATACGCCGCACAGATAGAGGCACCCAACATGCTATTGCCCCCGTCAAAGCGCCGATCCAACAAGCGTCCAAGCATCGCCGGAGGCGCCAACAGATAACCCTGGCGGATACCCGGACCCAAAATTTTCGACACCGAGCCGATATAGACCTGATTGGGGTAATCGTCCAAGGCGAAAAGGGACGGCTCCTTATCCCCTTCAAAATGGACATCGGCGTAGCAATTATCCTCTACCACAACCACATCATAACGCCGCGCCACTTCCAGCAATTCCAGCCTACGGCTCTTGGGCATCACCGAGCCGGTGGGATTTTGATAGGTGGTCAAGGTATAGACAAAAGCCGGCGGCGTGCCGGCAGCGTGCAAACTTTCGAGCTTGGCCTCAAGCGAGTCTACTCGCATACCGTGCTCGTCCAGGGCCACGCCTTCCAAACGTAGCCCCAGGCCTTTATACGCCCCAATAGTACCCGAATAGGTCAATTCCTCAGTGACGACAATATCGCCGGGTCCCTTGGCCAGCGCCTCGGCCACCAGCGTCACCCCCTGCATTGAGCCGTTGGTCAGAGCCAGATGATCCGGATCCACCGGTACGCCTTCGCGGTCGCTTTCGCGCTGTGCCATAATACGGCGCAAGCCTTCATGCCCTTTATCGCCCGGATAGAGGACAAAACGCTCGCCCACTTCGCGCACGCCGGCGGCAGCGGCTTCGGCCAGGGCCTCGGTAGGAAAAGAAGCCGGATCGGTGCGTCCACTGCCAAAATCGTAGGTTTTCATGGTTTATCCCCTGTCGTTTTGGTGAGTCGTTAGTATCAGGAACCTGTTTTATTCAGATTGACGGGCTGCAAACGCGGCCTCTCCCGCCCCGCGGAATACGCCCCCGCCTGGCCACCGGTCGCCCGTCTATTTGAGCGGCATAGGAACTGGCGACGCAATCGACCGGCACCTCAACCAAATAATCGCGGTTGCGCATCAATTTCAGCCAATAATATAGGTATTGCCCAACGCCCTCTCAATCGCCGTCGACAAGCCGATAGAGTTGCACTTGGTACGTAGCAAAATCATCGGCGAACCGCCCATCGACCAGCGCTATCGTCCGCTCTTCACCCAAAACCTCCACCTGCCCCCGTCCGGACAGCCCCGACACCGTAAACTGCGCCCGCGTCGGCCCCTGCCGCATGGGCACGGCAAAGACATAGGTCGCCCCGCCCCAACGCTTAACCAGCGCATCGACCGGAATCTCCGCCACTGCCGATTCAACCACAACCCCTTGCGGCAACGTTGGACTGTTGAGCACCGGCGCCAAGTCGTGAATCTGGCGATTGATCGCTCCTACCCCCTCTCGCATCTGCTCATCGGCCAACAACCCCGCTTCAACAAAACGGGGCTCCCATTCGTGGGCGAAATAGACAATGCCACGCGAGCCGTGGATAATAGACATCCATACTTCGGCTTTAACCTGGTGCGGCGTCGCCTTCTTGGTGGGATTATTGATGCGCGTGGTTTCAATCACATTCCACACCGGCCTAGCGTCCTGGCCCCATTGGCGCAGACGGTCGACCCCTTTGGCCACGTACCACAAGAAGCGCTCGCCGTCGTCGCGACGAATGCCGACCACGGGATAGACATCAAAGGAAACGATATCCGTAGCCTCGATATAGCGGGGATAATATTCGTCGGGCGCCGCCCGGCCAACCCAATCGTCGTTGGCCACGCCCTGGCCCAAATTGAGCCAAATAGGCCGAGTGGGATCGTTGGCCCGCCAGCGCCGATAATCGGCGGCCAAGCGCTCGGGATCTACGGCTGGCCCCCAACCGCCGTTGCCGTCGGCCTGGGCGTTGTCGGGCTCGTCGCCGTGCATCCAGGCTATAATGGTGGGGTCGTCGCGATGCGCCAGCCCAACCGCGTTTTGGGCGCAAATGACCCGCATCCCCACCGCGCTTAAAGCGGCCAATTGCTCTTCGGTGGGCCCCTGCCACAGCCCGACGTAGACATTAACGCCAATATCCTGGTAGGCCCGGGCGTTGCGCGGATCCTGCACCCAGACGCCAATAGGAAAATAGTCGGCTCTTGCACTGGGTCCATTGGGCCACTGCAGATAAGGACTGTCTGACTGGTTCACGGCCTCCTCCAGAATCTGTCCGGCTACCAGCGGGATTTCACCCCGACAGCCAGTGGCCAGCAAGAGTAGCCCCAAGACAAGGCGCCAAACACCCCTCATCAAGCCAACTCTCCGCGCCAAATGGTAATGGCCTGGCCACCCAGCAAAACCCGATCTCCCGCCAAGCGCACCCGCACCGTGCCGCCGCGCGGGGAGGCCTGGTAGGCCATCATATCCTCTTTGCCCAGCCGCGGCCCCCAAAACGGCCCCAGACAACAATGCGCCGAGCCCGTCACCGGATCTTCGTCAATACCGGCGGCCGGGGCAAAAAAGCGCGAAACAAAATCCCACTGTCCACCGCTGCTGCGACTGGTAGCGATAAGTCCGCGCTCGGTCAGATCCTGGAGGCGCGCAAAATCGGGTTGCAAACCGCGCACCTGGGCCTCGTCGGCCAATTCGACCAGATAGTCGGAGCCGTTATAACCCACTGAAAGAGGGGTGGCCCCCAGTGCTTGGGCAAGGCCGTCCGGCAGGGCGACGGCTTCGGGTTTCTGGGAGGGAAAATCGAGTTCAATCCAGTCCCCTTGGCGGCTGGCGCTGAGGATGCCGCTGCGGGTGTGGAAGGAAATCGCCTCAGCCACGTCTACCCGTCCCGTCTCCCATAATATGTGTGCACTGGCCAAGGTGGCGTGGCCGCAGAGATCAACCTCCACCGCCGGGGTGAACCAGCGCAGATCAAAACCCTGGTCGCGGACCTGCAAAAAAGCCGTTTCCGACAGGTTCATCTCTTGCGCCACGGCCTGCATCCACGCGCTGTCGCGCTCTTGGGGCAACAGGCATACGGCGGCTGGATTGCCAGCAAAGGGCGCGTCGGTAAACGCATCGACGGCACTGATATGTATCTTCATTTTTTTAAGGCTCCTAAGCGGATCTTGTCCAAGACAGACCCTTTTGAAATATGATATTCACTTGTCTAGCAACCAGCAACCTCGGTCAAATTGCGGCTCATCAGCACCGTGCGCTGACTGGTCCTAAAACCGGCGCCGGCGTAAAAAGACTCGGCCCCTTCGTCCCGACGGGTCAGCAGATACATATGCACCACGCCACAACGCGCCAGCCGGTCCTGCAACACCTCAAGTAAATGCCGGCCAATGCCCTGCCGCTGGCGGGTGCTATCGACGCACATCTCTTTCAGATAAAATACGCTGCCGGTATAGCTGGTTTCGCAATAACCGGCGGCAAAGCCAACTACCGGGCCGTCGAGGGCCACCAGACCGTAATAGCCAGGCGTTGCCAATATTTCGCCCAACCGGCTCTTCGCCTCCATCCAGGTCCAGTCTTCCCTCCAGGGCTCGCCTTTGAAAATCTCGACAAATAGACGGGTGCATTCATCGAGATACCCCGTCTGCAATACGGTTATTCGTTCTCTCATAATTCCATCTCGTCGCGATAAAACATGTGTCTCTGTCCGTCTGGGAAAAGTTAGCTTTGCGGGTTTTCTAGCACGCCGGTAATGCCAACCCCATTTTGATGCCGACACAAACGCATGCCCAGTTTTTCCATCACCCGTTGCGAGGCGCCATTATGCCGATCTGTAGAGGCAATAATCCGCTCCAGATTGTAGCTGGCAAAAAAATAGTCGACAACGCATTGGGCCGCTTCGGTGGCAAAACCCTGGTTGCGATGATCCTTCATCACCGCCCATCCGACATCCATTTCAAGGCCGGCATGAACGGCGCGTGCTTGCCTATCCCCGGCAATGAGATTTCTCTCCGCCGGATCACAGAAACGAAGCCCCAGACCGCAATGACCTACTGTTGTATCGGTCCCTTTGGGAAAGATATTGAAATGGCCGTAGGGGATATTCTTCTTCGCCTGGAAATAAGAAAACAGAATCTCGGTGCGGAACACGTCAAAGGGACAGGACGGGTCTTCGTGCCCCTCCATATATCGTTGATAACCCTGTTCAATAGCCTCCGGCGAAGGCTCTGTTTCCGAGCCGTTTTTCAGCTCCAGACGGTCCGTCTCTAATTTTATCATACATTCACATCCGGACTTGAAGGTGGTGCAAGGTGAATCTTCCTATTGAGACTCCATATTTAATGGGCTACCGTCAGCCAAGTCCTTTGGGCGCCCAAACATTCCGTCATTCTTGCAAACATCTAATTGAGGGTTGGTCATAATTAGCGATCTGTCTTATTTGTTGTTCTACCAAGACTTGTGCCAAGGCGGGTCGAGGGCGATGAGGCTGAAAGCGGATTCCACCCGACCCGGGGGCCCGCGAAGCGGGCGGGTCGGAGTGGCCTCGGAGGGCGAAGCCCGAGAATGAGCGTCAGACTCGTCGCCCTCGACCTGCCGTCCACCGGCGAGCCACCCCAATTAGGACCAACCTTCATCTAATTGGGGAACAGACTGCTAATACTCTGCCGTTGGTGAATGCGCCGAATGGCCTCGCCAAAAAGGGGCGCCACCGATACCACTTCGATCTTGTCGCCCAAAGTCACCGGTTGGGTTTCGATGGTATCGGTGACCAACAATCGCTCAATGGGGCTGTCTTGGATGCGCTCCATGGCCTGGCCGGAGAACGCCCCATGGGTGATCAATACCTGTACTTCCCGGGCCCCTTCCGCCACCAATTTATCGGCCATATCCACCAGGGTGCCACCCGAAATGGCCACATCGTCGACGATAAGGGCCGACTTACCCCGCACATCGCCGATGATCTCGAGAATTTTGGCCCGCTCGTCGTGGGCTTGCCGCTCTTTATCGCCAATAACCAGCCCCACTCCCAGATACGAGGCATACTGGCGACCTTTTTTGGCGAAACCGGTATCCGGCGCCACCACCACCATATCTTCCCGGTCCTCCTGGACCGCCGCGCACAATACCGGCAGAGCGTAGAGGTCGTCCACCGGGACACGGAAAAAACCCTGCACCTGGGCGGCGTGCAAATCCATCGTCACAATGCGGTCAGCCCCGGCCGCCTCGATGGCATCGGCGCAGACCCGGCCGCGGATAGAGACGCGCGGCTCGTCTTTTTTATCGCCCTTGGCGTAACTGAAATACGGCATCACCACCGTCACCGAAGCAGCGCTGGCTCGCTTGCAGGCATCAATCCAGAACAGCAATTCGACCAGGTTGTCGTTGGCCGGATAGCCGGTGGACTGGACCACGTATACGGCGCGCCCGCGCACATTTTCCAGCAGGCGGACAAATAGATTGCCCTCGGAAAATTGCAGAACTTCGGATTGGCCCAATTCCATGTCGAGATAGGTGCAGATATCGGCGCTCAAGCGGCGACTGCCCGAACCGCCAAATACGATCATTTCGTCGCTATTCAATTCACCCTCCTGTATCGGTTCCAGTAGGCAAAAATTTCAGCCCTCCCTCGTTGAGAGAGCGATAATAGCAGCCCGACCGGGCCCTCCCGTCTTCCTCGCGCGTATGGCAAGCCCCCGCCCCCCGACGCCGCACCCGATAGAGCAGCGAATTCTGCTCGCAATTGACCCGCACGTCCTCCAGGTCGAGATAGTCACCCGAGGTGGCGCCTTTGATCCACAATTCATTGCGCGACGTGCTCCAAAAAGTCGCCACCTGGTGCGCCAGGCTATAGTCCAGGGCCTCCCGATTGACATAGCCAATAAGCAAAACTTCGCCGCTGTCGACCTCCTGGACCGCCACCGGTACCAGCGGCTGGCCACAGGCGGCCACTTTTTCAAGCTTGTCAAAATCGAGGGCCAATTGCGGTCCTTCCTCAATTTCTGCGTGGCTGAGTTGATGCTGCTGAATCATCTTTCCCTCCTTGGTCGCAGCACCTCCCTCCACAGGGAAGGAGGCGCCGATTATAGTAAGTCAACGACTTGTATCAGTTGCCACTTAAGATGGCCCGGTGCTTCCGCCTGTAGCGAAGAGCCAGGCGGCCAACATCCAGACATCATCACTTCAAATTGTTACGGCCCATCCTCAACGACTGGAAATAAGATCGGCGCCGCTGTGGAGGATGGTGCCTTCAAGGCGGTGCAGATTTCTTCGGCGGCCCGGGGCAGAAAGGGGCGCAACCAGTAACCAATTTGGTACAAAGCCCCAAACCAGCCGTCGAGATGGCGGTACAAATCCTCCTGTTGGCCCAGGGCCGACAGGGTCCAAGGCTCAACAATCTGAATAGAGCGGTTGATCTGATCGATCACGCCCCACAGGCTGGCCAAGGCGCGGTCGAATTGGTAGCGCTGCAGCGCCTCGGTATAATCCTCCGGGGCCGGAGGAACGGCCGCACTCAAATGCGGCCGATAGTTGCTGCGGGCCGCCAATGCCAGCAGGCGTCGCAGTACATTGCCCAGCCCATGACGCAAATCCTGCGTATAGAGCTGCCCCAAGCGCTCGAGGGAAAAATCGCCGTCGTCGGTCGGCGGCACCCCGCGCAGCAAATAGTAGCGCACCGCATCGACGCCGTACTGGTCTATGCAGGCCAGCGGGTCGACGCTGCCGCCGCTGGACTTGCTTATTTTGCGTCCCTCTTCGGTGAGAAAACCGTGCACGACAATCTCGTTGGGCAGCGGCAGCCCGGCCGACAACAACAGAGCCGGCCAGTACACCGCGTGAAATTTCCACACGTTCTTGCCAATCACATGAATCTTGCCGACCTCTTCGGCCCACCCCGACCGCCAATCTTCTCCCTGGCCAAAACCAAAACCGGTCAGATAATTTATCAGCGCGTCGATCCATACGTATACGACCTGGGAAGGATCACCCGGCACGGCGATGCCCCACCCTTGTTGACGTTGGGCGTCGCGCGAAATGCTGATATCCTGCAGGCCCCGGCGCACAAAGGCCAACACTTCGCGCCGGCGCTTGGCCGGCACAACGCGAATGCGGCCACTTTCCAGGGCTTCCTCAATTTGGGCCCCATAGGCCGACAGGCGGAAAAAATAATTGGACTCGGCCACCGACTGCGGCGCCACACCGTGCTCGGGGCACAGCCCTTGGGACAGATCACGGGCCAGATAAAAATCCTCGCAACCCGAACAATACAAGCCCTCGTAAGCGCGGCGGTATACATCCCCGGGCCGCAGGGCTTGCCACAGCGCCGTCACCGCCTGTCGGTGCCCATCCTGGGTGGTGCGGACAAAGGAATCGAAACCAATATCCAGTGCTTCGCTCAAAGCGCGGAAGGCTTCGGCGTTGTGTTCGACCAGGGCGGCGGTGGTCACGCCTTGTTGCTGCGCCGCCTGGACATTTTTGAAAGCGTTCTCATCCGTCCCCGTCTGCAATCTGACCGAGCGACCGGCCAGCCGGTGATAGCGGGCCACCGCATCGGCCTGGACCAATTCGAGGGCAAAGCCGACATGGGGCCGCCCATTGACGTAGGGAATAGATGTAGTCACGTATATATCGTTATCCATCGGGAATCTCCTCAGGCAGGGCCCGGGAGTACTACCCCGGGCTTGGTTATTCGTCGTTGGTGAAAATGGTCGGCGCCCTTGCGGCTAGACCATAGCTGACAAATGCCAAGCCCGGGGCATCGTCGGGCGGCGCAGGCGGACACCAGCCGCCCTCGCCCGCCCGTACTGGCTGCGGTCGATCACCTGTTGCTCCTTTCTATAGGCGGCCGACTATCCCGGCCGATAAGGGAGATATCACTAAAACGGACAATTTCGGCGATTTTCAGCCCGGCGAGGGCGATCGCGCTATTGTCCGATTTCTCGCCGGTATAGACAACTTCTACGCACCAATCGTGCGTTCCCTCGGCCACCGTAAACTCGGTATCACCGGCATAGGCGGAAACGCTGAATTCGTGGCCGAATTGTCCTAGCCTCTCGGCCAGGTAACGTTCGGAAGTGAGACGGTATTTCTTGTTGATCGCGATAGAGACGGAAACCGCGACCTGGGGAATTGCCCCTTCTCTGTTTAGCAGACACAAGGCAGGTCGGTTAAAATGGGCGGCGGGGTCAAACCAATCGTAGGTATTGAGCAACACCAACGGCGAGCCTTTTGTCCCCAGTTGGAATTCATCGAATAAATCGTCGCCAGTAAGCCCATAGGCGGCTTCGCCGCGCCCCATGCAATCAGCGACCCTTTGCGGCACATCTTCGCCGCGGACAGCAATAATTTCAAGCTTGCCCTGTTGGCCGTCGGCGCCATTAAATACGCCCTCGGTATCTACTCCTACATCTCGGAGAATGCCGTTCACATATTCATTCAGCCCAGTATTCTTGGGGATATAGAGTTTGGCTTGTTTATCACTTATGAACGATCGCAACTGTTCTCTAAACACTGTAGGCTCCTTATCGGCAGCGCATATTTTGCAAACTGCAAGTTAATGAAGTACCCGTCGCTCAAGCCCTTTGGGGCGTTGGCTGGAAGGCGGGCCCGTGTGTCTGAGGCCCCGCAGGGGCCGAGTTTAGGGGACGCCTGGAAGCCGACGCCCCAAAGGGCGTCCAGTAATAGATATTTTGCCGCCCACAAAAAAAGGCCCGGCAGCGCATGCGCTGCCGGGCCTGATCTGAACCGTGTTTTTCGGGCGAACTTAGTCGCTCGTCACACCGGGCACAGACCAGGCCGCAGACATCATAGCATGATGGTGATGCAGGGCGGCGTGCAGGGTCTGGCGGGTGCGAGTGCTCATAGTTTGATCTTGCTCCTTGCAGCTAATTCTAAACCTCGAATTTGCCTCTGTCAAGCCGCATTAAAAAGACAACGGCTCTCGGGTATCGATTTTGTCCTCGTCCAGGACCAGTCCCAGACCGGGCAGATCGGGCAATTCCAAGGCTCCGTCTCGGGGCCAGTACAAAGGCTTGTGAAAATACTGTTTTGTTCCTTGATAACGGATCAAAAATTCCACCAACGGCACAGTGGTCGGCGACTGGGCCGCGGCCAAATGCAAGGGCGGCAATAAAGAATGACCATGGGCGATTACCGGTACTTCAAAGGCCGAGCCCAGGGCGCATATTTTGACCTGTTCGGTAATGCCGCCGACCCAATCGGGATCGGTTTGCAATACGTCCACAGCCCCGGCCTCGAGCAATTCCTTGACCTGCCAGCGATTAAAGACATGCTCGCCTGTAGCCAGCGGCACAGAGGCGGCCTGGCGCACGGTCCGCAAGCCCCCCACCCGCTCCGGCGGTATCGGCTCTTCCATCCAGCGGGGTTCGAGCGGAGCCAGAGCGCGCACCATCTCTACCGCATAGGGCACGTCCCAGCCCATAAAAGCATCGAACATAAGAGTATAATGCGGTCCCAGAGCCTGGCGCAAAGCCCGCGCCTGGACCAGATTTTTCTCCTTGCCCGCCGCCCCGTCGCCGGGCCCGTAGCGGAAAAACCACTTTTGCGCCGTATAGCCCTGATCGCGGTATTCCAGCGCCGTAGCCGCCGCTTGTTGCGGATCGGCGCTAAAACCCAGCATGCTGGCGTATACCGGCACCCGCTCCCGCGTTGGGCCACCCAACAGGCGGTATACCGGTTGGCCCCAGGCCTTGCCCTTTAAATCCCACAAGGCGCAATCCACCGGGCTGATCGCCGTGGCAAAAGCCCCGGAGCGACCGTGTCGGTCCAGACGCCACATCTGGTCGAGTAACAATTCGTTGGCCAGCGGGTCGCGGCCCAACAGATAGGGCCTCAAGCTGGTGGCGATCATAAAAGCCTGGGTGGATTCAATGGGTCCGAAAAGCCCGCTGACTCCTTCGTCGGTGCCAATTTCCACATAAATGGCCTGCAGGCGGTCGGAACTGCCCCGACCACGGTCAACGTTAAATTCGGGGTAAATATCCAGCGCCTGGACCTGACGATCCCCAAGGGGAAAATCCGGCCGTTCCCAGGGGCCACTGACACACGTGAGATCGACTTTGGTAATTTTCATTCTGTCTCCCAATATAGCCGGTGCCTTGACCCCGACAGGTGCAAATATATAACTGGGACGCGGCGCAAATTTCCCGCACGGCCCAACCCGTTTCAACATACTAAATTTCCCAGCCTTGCCCAAGCGCCAATGGCGCTTGCTTATCCGGAGCTCAACCCTTATCTTAGGGGCCAGGTTGACACCCCGTGTTCAACGTTCTGTGATACGCCCGCCTGTTTTTCCGATCTATCCCGCTTCCCAATCAATCTCTTGGCTCCCCTTGCCTGTAGCGGTCCTCGGCCTGCTTACGCCAGCAAGGCGGCTAATTGAGCCTAGCGCTTAGGGCTTGGGAATCCATACCGGCGGCCAGTAAACCAGCTCTGCTTGCGACACCGCAAGGGCTCTGGGGACTGCCAACTACTTCTCTGCTATTCTGTTGAAACTGTCCGAACGCAATAAAACCGCGCTGTCCTGACTGTTAATCTTGCCGGAAATACCGCGGCCAGCATCCCAGCGTCGGACTCATCGGGGCACCTGCCTTCCCAAGTCGCACGTTCATACCCCGCCCAGCCATTCATGGCAGGAACGGGCTGGCACGACTACTGCAAGGCGCCCTGCAAAGTCCGCACCGCCCAATCGGGGACTGCGGTCTTATTCTCATACGAAGCACTGATGTTTTGTGCACGGCTCTCCAGAACAGGGCAAAAATATCTGGCCATCTTGAAGTCAATCTGGTATTAGTTCATCCAAGCGAAAGGAATTGCCCCATATGGCGGCCGCTATTGAAAATATAGATATGACCCAACTGCAGAGCATGAATATCAAACAGCTGCAGGCTTTAATGGAGCAATTGGGCATACCCGAGCGCGGCGCCCAGCGACGCCAGGACCTGATCTATCGCGTCCTTAAACACCAGATTGAGCGCAACGGCAACATTGTTGCCCACGGGACCCTCGAAGTGCGCGACGAAGGCCTGGGATTTTTGCGCTCGGCCGCCTATAGCTATATGCCCGGGCCCGACGATATCTACGTGTCCAACACCCAGATCAAGCGCTTTGGCCTACGCACCGGCGATACCATCTCGGGCCAGATTCGACCGCCGAAAAACGGCGAAAAGCACTTTGCCCTGTTGCGCATTGAGGAGATCAACGCGGCCAGCCCGGAGGTCGCCCGACGCCGGGCCTTGTTCGAGAATTTAACGGCACTGCACCCCACCGACCGGCTGAAGCTGGAGTGGAGCGCCGACGATATGACCACCCGCATTCTCGACCTGTTGTCGCCGGTGGGCAAAGGCCAGCGCGGGCTGATCGTGGCGCCCCCCTTCACCGGCAAAACCGTCATCCTGCAAAAAATTGCCAACGCCCTGACTAAAAACCACCCCGAAGCTGTGCTCATTGTCCTGCTCATTGACGAACGGCCCGAGGAAGTCACCGATATGCAGCGCTCGGTCCAGGGCGAGGTGGTCTCTTCCACCTTCGACGAGCCGGCCGCCCGCCACGTGCAGGTGGCCGAAATGGTGATTGAGAAAGCCCGCCGTCTGGTCGAACACCAGCGCGATGTGGTGATTCTGCTGGATTCCATGACGCGGCTGGCCCGGGCCTACAATACCGTCACCCCGCATTCGGGCCGCATTCTTACCGGCGGGGTCGATTCGACGGCCCTGCAGTGGCCCCGCAAGTTTTTCGCCGCCGCCCGCAATGTCGAGGAAGGCGGATCCTTGACCATTATCTCGACGGCGTTAGTGGAGACCGGCTCAAAAATGGACGAGGTGATTTTCGAGGAATTCAAGGGCACCGGCAATATGGAGATTAAGCTCGAGCGCAAACTGTCCAACCGGCGCACCTTTCCGGCCGTGGATGTAACCATGACTTCGACCCGCAAGGAAGAATTGCTGCTGTCCGAATTTGAGCTGACGCGCTCGTGGATCCTGCGCCGCATTCTCAACCAGATGGGTGCTGTCGAGGGCATGGAATTCCTCCTCGAGCGCATGCGCGGCACCCCTTCCAACGAGGAATTTCTCAAAGCCATGAGCGGCAATTCGCTTTAAAAGCTGTCCGAAAAAATGGAAAAGACGCCTGTCAATCCAGAAAAGCGGATTAGCGGACGTTGGGCTGCAGCTTTGTCGTACTATTTCTTCGTCCCGCAAAAGAAAACACTCTATACATATTTACTTCTACCTAGCGGACCACTCCCGAAGCGTCGACAACAAGGGCAGGTATGGTTTTTGCTTTTTGCAATTTACCATTGACCATCTGCCCCGAGAGCATTGTCTGCTGAGCTAGCGCTGACCTTATTCCGATTCTGGGCAGGCAACGTCCTTCCAGGTGCCCTTGGCGATATGCCTGGCACTCTAACAGAGATCGGGAGGTTCCATGCGCGCAGCCATCGTTTTATTTCTGTCCCTCTTATCGTCTATTCCCAGCCCGGGCCTAGACAAAGCCGCTCTAGACCTAGCCCCGAACGGCAACGCCAAAGCGGCCCAGAATGTGCCTGGTTTTTTCGCTGAGGCCAGCTACCAAAACGACCAGATCGGCATGACCCTGGTCCCGGGGGGCTATTTCACCTTGGGCACCACCAGAGGCTTGTCCGCCAGCCCATTGGACGACGCCTGTGCCATTGCTTTCGGCCATCCGTTGGCCTTGACCTCCTATCCCCTGTTTGCCATCGACGGCCATTGGTTCCGCCTGGATCAATTTTTCCCCGACGGACAGTTGCTCCCCAGGGTCGAGGGGGAAAGCTTGCGGATCGGCGGCCGGGCCGAAGACCTGGTCGCAGTTGATTTTTCCCTGGTCGCCCAGGGCCAGGGAAAAATAACAGTGGAAATAACCCTGACCAACCTAGACACTAATACCCGCGATCTGGGCGTGGGCCTCCTCTTTGACCCAGCGCTGGGGAAATGGGGAGACGGCCACCTCCTGTTGGACCAGGACTTTATCGCCGAGGACTTGGCGCTACGCGGTGGAGAAGTGCCCAACGCCCTGACCCTGTGGGAACGAAGGGACAGGGCACGCGGTCTGGGCGTGGCCCTATCCTTCGCCGACGCACCACCGGATTGGCTAGCAGCGGCCAATTGGCCCGATTTGCACCAACACAACGAGCCCGGCTATACACCAGGCTCCCTCAACGCCCTGTATGACTTGGGTCTCAGGCTCCATTGGCGCGAACAGTCGGTCCAGGGTGGACAATCCCTGACCCGTTCGGTCCAATTCGATTTGCTCGAACCTGATTTCTCCAATTCGGCATTTATACGCTGGGACCTGCCCACAGCCTTCACCCTGACCGGCAACACAATGTTCCCCCGCGCCTTTGGGACCCACCTGGCCATCGCTAACAGGACCGGAGGCTCCCTGTTCGGGGCCGAGGTAGAATTGAACCTGCCCCGGACCCTGACGACAGCACGACCCCGGACCAGCCTGGACCTACCGGCGGAACAGGTCTCGTACGCCCAATTCGACTTGCAGAGCAATCTTGAATTCGACGAAAAAGTCGTGCCTGTGCGCGCTACCCTGACCCGCGGGGGCCGAGTCCTCGACGAGGTGGAGCGGAACGTTTATGTCCCGGCCACGCCCATTTCGAATGCTGGCCTGAACGTGGAAATAGACTCTCTCGACCTGACGGCATTCCCTGAACTGGCCCTCACCTTCCAAGTGCGGGCAGAGGCCACAGACCGCCTGCTGACCAATTTGACGGCCGAGAATATCCGTCTGCACGAAAACCAACAGGAGCCCAGGCGCATCCGCGAATTCACACTGTCCAAGGACACCACCGAAGGTGCCAATAGCGCCGATATTGTCTTCGTCCTCGACGTCACCGGCAGCATGAGGAACGAAATTGAAGGCGTACGAGCCAATATTGTTGAATTTGCTGACAGTCTGGAAAGCCGCAGTTTTGACTTTCGCCTAGGCCTGATCACCTTCCGCGATCTCGTCTCCGCCCAGTTCCCCTTCACCGCTACCGCCGAAATATTCCGCGACCAGGTGAGCCGCCAGCGGGCAACAGGCGGCGACGATCAGGCCGAGAATTCCCTCGAGGCTCTGCGGGCTGCCACCGCCTACCCGTTCCGTCCCCATGCTCGCCGCCTGATCGTGTGGATCACCGACGCCGATTACCACCAGAACAACCGCTGGACGTCGCTGACGCAACAGCATGTGGTCGATGCCCTTCTGGCCAACGATATTGCCGTCCACTCAGTGGGCCCAAAGACGTTCAAATCTCGTTTCTACGACCCCATCACCCTAACTACCGGCGGCACGCACTACGATATCTTCGGTAATTTCAGGGATATCCTGCTCGATATTTCGCGTTTCACAATCTCTAGCAAATACCGCCTCGTCTATACCTCTCCCCATACCGGCAGAGGTCCCAATATCATTGACCTGGCCGTCCATCAGGCCGGTCTAGGCGGCCAGGCTACGCTGTCCTATTCGCCGCCTGCAGAGCAGGGAGCGTCGGCCCAACTCTCATACTATCCCAATCCCTTCAACCCCGAAATCACCTTCTCCATCGGCAATCCAGGTTCTTTTACCAGGGGCAAGATTGAAATTTTCAACACGGTCGGCCAATTGGTCAAAACCATCCCCCTGAACCACCCGGGGGCCGAGCGCCTGGTCTGGAATGTCGCCCTGGAAAACGGCGCCTCCATCGGCGCGGGCGTCTACTTGGTCCGCCTCTCCCTGACCGACCAGGAAGGCCAGTCGCATCGAGAAACCGCCCGTATCCTCTACCTAAAATAGCCTGAGCCAGGAGCCTACCATGACAAAAATAAGCCAATGCCTGCTAATGCTCGCCCTGGCCCTCCCGGCGACGGGCGGTGCCGATGGCCTTCTACTGCCGGATAACCCGGATTACCCCAAGGACTTTCTTCGCAACCGCCTGACCCATGTCACTGTGCGCTTCAATGGTCTGGTGGCCCAAACCTCCGTCTACCAGGAATTCGTCAACGAGTGGGACCAGACCACCGACGCGGTCTATACTTTTCCCCTCCCCTCCGACGCCCGGGCCACCGAATTCATCTACTGGTTCCAGGGGCAACCCTACAAGGCCGTCCTCGAGGAACGCGAACAGGCCGTCCTTTCCGGTACCGGCGAGGGCGGCACGGCCGCCCGGGTCAACCGCTATACCGACCGCAAGGATATCTCCATACGGCTGCACAACATTCCTGCCGACGAAATCCAGCGGGTACGGCTCGATTATATCTCAGTGGTCGACTATTTCCAGGGACGCCACCGCTATACCTATCCCCTCGATAGCGGCGATTTCGTCACCCGCCCCGTCGATCACCTGCAGTGCACGTTGGAAGTCCAGGCCAATTCGGCCATCACCGGCTTTGACCTGCCCACCCACCCCGACTACGAGGTCGTCGAGTCGGACGGGCAAAATCTGAAGATTGAAATGCGCCAGGCCAAGGCCCACCTCGACCAGGACCTGGAATTTTACTTCGACACCGGCCACGAGGCTATCGGCGCCGAATTCTATGCCGCCGCCAACGACAGCACCGACGCGCATTTCCTGCTTTTCGTGCGCCCCCCCAACCACGCCGATCCGGCGACCGTACTCCCAAAACGCATATTCTTTTTGCTCTCCAACTCCAGTCGCATGTTCGGCACCCGCCTGGACCAGAGCGTCCGGGCCATCTCCGGGGCCTTGGACAAACTGATCCCGCAGGATACGTTCACCATTGTCCTGTTCAGCAAAGATATCACCCCCTGGAACGATGCCCCGGTCCCGGCCACCCCCGACAATATAGCCGCGGCCAAACTCTTTCTGTCCAATATCAGCACCTCGTTCGGTTCGCGGCTGGACGCCGGCCTGGAAGCCTGCCTCGACAAGATCCAGGACGATTCTGCCAGCAATAGCATTATCCTGCTGGCAGACGGTCGGTCTGCCATAGATCTAGAGCGAATAGAACGCGTCAACGCCCATCATACGGGCATTTTCCCTATTGGCATCGGCGAAGACATAGACCGTCCCCGGCTCGAAATGCTGGCCTCCGGCAACTACGGCTTTGTCACCTATCTCGACGAAGAGCGCCCCCTCCAGGCCCAGATCGAACGGGTCTTCGAGCAAATCCGCCAGCCCGTCCTGATCAACGGCGGTATTGAATACAACCGTACGGACATACGCGACGTCCTGCCCGCCAGGCTTCCCTCCACTTATGCCGGCTCTTTTTTCCACCTGGTCGGCCGCTACCGCGAACCGGGTCCGGGCACCATCAGCCTGGCGGGCTTTTCGAGCACGGGCATTACCGCCTATAATTTCCCGGTCAATTTCTCCGGCCAGACCAATATCAACCCTTTCGCCGGCCAGCTCTGGGGGAAGGAGAAGATCGACGACCTCGAACGGCGTATTCTCCTTTTCGGCGAGGACGAGGGCCTACGCCGCCAGGTGGTCGACCTGAGTTTCGCCTATAATTTGCGCAGTCGCTTCACCGCCTTCGTCGCCGATTACCGGACGCGCTACCACGTGCCGACCGAAGCGGCGGAGATCGTCGCCGAAGTGTCCCAGGCCACGGCCGTTGAAGAAGCGGAGGAAAGCAGTCTGCTGCCCCAAGCCTCGAGTCTGCAGGGTAATTATCCCAACCCCTTCAACGCCACGACGACCTTGCGCCTGTTCATTGGCCAGCAAGCCGCGCCCAAGACCAAATTGCTTAAAGTATACAACGCCTTGGGTCAATTAGTGCGCGCAATCGATATCACCCACCTCAGGCCGGGCCTGCATCAGGTCCAATTGGAGGCAATCGACAGCTTCGGCCGTTCCTTGTCCAGCGGCATTTATTTTGTCCGCCTGCAAATCGGCAACGACTTTGCCAGCACCATCCGCATCAATCTCATCCGTTGACTGGCAAGCCTCGGGAAAGATCCGCCTATGCGCTTTATGGCTATAGTTCCCGCGTTCGGCTGGGCGTCTGCATTCCGCACTTGGCGCCCGGACCCGTAATACCGGCGCCCGCCGGTTGACAATCCAATGGGGCGCCGCCCAACAACAAAACGGGCATCCCAGTCGGGATGCCCGTTTTGTTGTGCTTCTGATCGAGGATCTATTCCTCTTTTTCCACCGGCGAGGCCGCTTCCCAGGAGTGGTCGGTGGAATCGCCAAAATCTCGCTCGTCGGTATTCATCAGCCGTTCCAGTTCGGAACTGCGTTCCCGGGCCTGTTCCATATAGTCCGAACGGGTCTCCCACAATTGGTACAATTCGCGCAGCGATTGCCGTTCGTGCCGCTTAAAGGTGCTTGCCGCCCGCTGCGCCTGATAGGCGCGAAACCCCAGGGCTTTGAGTGCTTCGGCGCCCATATCCAGGGCACTGTCAAAGGTCTCGCGAAACACCTCGTCGACGCCTATATGCAGCAATTCGTAGGAATGCTGCAGACTTTGCGCCCGGGCCAAGATACGCAGATTGGGATAGTGGTGCCGCACTTCCTGAGCAATCTGGTTGGCCCGCTCGGGGTCGTCGATGGCCAACAAAAGTAAACGGGCGTTCTCGGCCCCGGCCGCGTGCAATAGGTCGGGTCGTCCGGCGTCGCCGTAAAATACCTTGAGCCCGAAACGCCTGAGGGTATCGATTTGCTCGGGATCGAGATCGAGGACCGTTGTGCCCACACCATTGGCCTTAAGCAAGCGTCCTACGACATGGCCAAAGCGGCCAAAGCCGGCAATAATAACGGCGTTTTCCTCGTCTATGGCATCGGCTTCCCGCTCTGGTTCCGAAGTGGCGAAGCGCGGTTGGATCAGCTTTTCGTTGACAATCATAATCAGTGGCGTCAATGCCATCGAGAGGGCCACCACTACTACCAGTGGCTGGACGATATCGGGTCCCAGGACATTATTGCTGGCGGCAAAGGAAAACAGCACAAAAGCAAATTCGCCTCCCTGGGCCAGGGCGAAAGAGAACATGAAATTTTGCGAGATGGGCATTTTGAAGATTTTCCCCACCGCCAGCAGGACGAGCAATTTGACCAGCGCCAGAATCCCCACCAATCCCAGGATGAGGGCGGGCTGCTCCTGCAGCAGATGGAAATCGATACTGGCACCCACGGCAATAAAGAAAAGCCCCAGGAGCAGACCTTTGAAAGGCTCAATATCCGATTCCAGCTCGTGGCGGTATTCGCTTTCGGCCAGGACCACGCCGGCGACAAAAGTGCCCAGAGCCGGCGACAGGCCCACCTGCTGCATAGCCAGAGCAATGCCGATCACCAGCAACAGCGCCGCAGCGGTAAAGACCTCGCGCAGACGGGTCTCAGCGATAAAACGGAAAATCGGTCGTACCAACAACTTGCCCGCCCCGATAATCGCTCCGATCAAAGCCATCACAATAAGGGCCTGCTGCCATCCGGGAAGGGCGCTGATAAGACTGCCGTGGCCATGCCCCCCATCACCGGTAGTTGCTGCCGCCACCGCCAGCAAAGGCAATACCGCCAGCATGGGAATAACGGCGATATCCTGAAAGAGCAAGACGGCGAAACAACTGGCTCCCGCTTCGGTTTTCATCAAACCTTTTTCATTGAGACTTTGCAGGACGATCGCCGTGGACGACAGCGCCAGGGTCAAGCCCACCGCCAGGGCCGCACGCCAGTCCAACCCTACTCCCAAAGCCACTCCACCCAGTGCCAGGGTACTGAGCCCCACTTGCAAGCCGCCCATGCCCATAATGGAACCCCGCAAGCGCCACAGCAGGGAAGGGCGTAATTCGAGGCCGACCAGAAAAAGCATCATGACCACACCGAATTCGGCGAAGTGCATGACGTCCTGGCCCTCTTCTCCGACCAATCCCAAGACGAAAGGGCCAATGACCGCCCCGGCGATGAGATAGCCCAGGACCGATCCCAACCCCAACCGCTTGGCCAACGGCACCGAAACCACAGCGGCCGTCAAATAGACAAAAGCCTGGAAGAAAAAACCCTCGTTCATGTGCTGGACTCCCCTCTGGATGGATCGAGCAAATCGTTCAAATAGGATTGGGAGCCCAGGTCCCGCCAGTTGGATCGGTTGTCGCGCAGGGCCTCCAGCAACGTCCGATACTCGGCCCCACAGGCTTCCATGACCCCTTCATCGGGATGCAGGTGCATACCGTGCGCCACATACGGGGGCAGATATTCCATCCCGCACAACCGCGCCGTCTGCTCGAAAGGGGCGAGGAATTGTCTAATTGTGAAGCGGTTGTAGCCCTCGCCGCTATAGGCCTCCCGACTGCCGCCCGAAGTGAGGGCGCTAAGGACCTGTTTGCCCTTTAGGGCCGTACCTTCGTGCCCGTAGGCGAAACCGTGTTCCAGCACCAAATCCTGCCATTCCTTGAGCAAGGCCGGACTGCTATACCAGTACAGGGGATGCTGCCAGACGATAATTTCGTGCTCCAGCAGCAGAGCTTGCTCGCGTCGGATATCGATATTGAAATCGGGATATTCTTCGTATAGGTCGTTCACCCGCACCCCCTCCAGATGGCGGACCGATTCTAGCAATACCCGCTGGGCGCGCGATTTTTGGAAGGCAGGGTGGGCAAATAAAATGAGAATATTTTTTATGGCTGGCCTCCCTGAGTCATGCAGCTGGTTATTGGCTACTATTTATACCAGAAGGACTTCAATTTCCCGGATGCTGTTGCTGTTTCTCCGGGGAAACACCGCTAAGCATCTGCCATCAGTACTACAAATTGGTATTATACATCTCACAGTCAAATTGACAAGTCAGCCGCTCAACGGTAGGGATAGGACGGCGCCGCCGGATGGCGCTGCAATTCCGCTTCGATCAGGTCCGAGCCCAACCCTGGGCGCTGGCTTAACACCAGATGCCCCGCCTCGATTTGCAGCGGATGGGTCATTATATCGTCGCGCCAAGGGGCGTCGTCGACATCGAATTCCTGAATGTAGAAATTGGGCACCGTGGCGCAGACACTGGCCGAAACCAGGGTATTGATCGGGCTGTGGCAATTATGCGGGGCAAATAGGGTATCGTAGGCGTGGGCCAGATCGGCCAATTTTTTGCCCATGGTGATGCCGTTCCAGGCCAGATCGGGCATCACCACGTCCTGGGCGTACAATTCGAGGAAGGGCCGGTATTGATGGGTTCCGAACAGACTTTCACCGGTGCAGATGGGGGTAGATGTCGAAGAGCGAATGACCTTGAGCGCCTGGGGATCGAAAGTTTCGGTCTCCAGCCACATCATATCGTACGGCTCCAACACCCGGGCCAATTTAATTGCCCCGCCCAGCTTGAAGGTGAAAGCCACGTCCAGGGCAATGCCGATATCGGGGCCCAGTGCCTGGCGGAAGGTCCCCACCACCGCTTCGGCCTGACGCAGCAGGACCGGCGGCGCATCGCCTGGATGGGAGCGAAAACGGTCGGGTGTAATACCCGCCTCGGGGACGTCGTCGAGCGCAATCAGGTTGGTCTTGATGGCGGTAAAACCACGCGCCAATACTTCCTCGGACAAACGCTTCAAATCGTCCGTGGTCCGCACCGGCGGCACCCCCAGTTGATCGGCGTGGCGCCGCCGCATGGACCCGCAATGCGACCAGTACAAGCGCAAACGATCGCGCATTTTACCCCCTAGCAACTGCCACACCGGCGCCCCTAGCACTTTGCCGCGAATATCCCACAACGCCGAGTCGATCCCGGCCATGGCCTTCCAGGCAATACCGCCGCTATGGCGCACCGACGATGCAGCCAAATCCCACCAGATGGCCTCCACCTGCATAGGGTCGCGCCCCACCACCCACTCGGCGTAGCGCTCGACAGTGGCCACCACCGGACCGGCGGCGCCCCAATCGGTGCAATCGCCCCACCCGACCAATCCTGAGTCGGTGGTTTCTATTTTGACAAATATCCACGGCCGGAAAACACCGTCGACTACAAAGGTCTTAATCGCGGTAATTTTCATATTAATAAGCGCTCCTGGCAATAAACCCCTCGGTGACTGCCACCCCAGCAAGGGTACAAAAATACGACGGCCCTGGAAGCCAAGTCCAGGGCCGTCGCGAGAAAATATAGAGCGGAGGCTTATTTCAGCAGGGTCAGCGGCCGACTCTCCTGATAATCGCCCACGGTCAAGCGGTAAATATACGTACCGCTGGCCACGGCCTGCCCACCGTTGTCACGGCCGTTCCACTGCACGGCGTAGCCCCCGGCGTTGCGGTGTCCCGCTACCAGATCGCGGATCTTCTGCCCGGCGGCGTTGTAAATGGCCAATTCAACCGCCCCGGCCACCGCCACCCGATAGGTAATGGTGGTATTGGGGTTGAAGGGATTGGGATAGTTCTGATCCAAAGCGGATTCGCCCGGTGTCGCGGGTGCATCGTCCTCGACGGCAGTTATGGCACCGCCGGGCAAGGTGATCTCCCACAGACCGCGGCTGCCGCTCCACTCGATCACGTAGATTTTATTGCCGATTATTTCGGCGTCGATCGGACCGCTGAAGCCCTCGACGATCCGGCTCATACGGCTCTCGTAATTATCCCCCACTTTCTCCAGATCCATATGCAGGAGATCTTCGTCCGGATCGTTGAAAGAATTGATCAGATTGCAGCAATCGCCGCCGGTGCGCAAGACAAAACCGTCGCCGCGGAATTCGTCGGCCAGAGCGTTGTCGACATCAAAGACCAGGCCCAAAGGCGAACTGTGCGGAGTCAACGTCTTGACGAACCCCCCCTCGTCGCCGGCGTCCCGGGCTTCGCCGCTCTCCGGGTCGCGATAACGGTCGGCGTCGGGCCCAAAATTAATGATCGGATCGGTAAATTCCATCGGCGGCGACGGATAATCGGGATCGTTGTGGAACAGTCCGTCGCTTCTGGCTCCAGAGGGCGTGAAGAGAATATAGTTGTCCACCGCCGGATCGTAATTGGGATCCCGCTGGGGATTGTCGGTGCCGCCCATGCGCCAGGGAAAACCGAAGTGATGTCCCTGGCGCACCCACATAATACCCTCGGGCAAATCGCTGTCGGGCCCGTTGTCGCCGGCAAACATATCGCCGTTGCCAGCGAAATTGATATCGAAAGCGTTGCGGAACCCATCAGCGAACAAATACCCTGAGGCATCCAATTCGTCACGCCCCCCCGGGATCAGAATATCTTGGCCGTCGGCCGGCACCCGCAATATGGCTCCAGAAAGGGGCTGTTCGCGATCTGCACCAGACATTTCGCCGTGATCAGTGCGCGAACCGCTGCTGAGGAAAACGTATTGTCCGTCGGGGCTGACGGCGATATTGGGATGGGGATGGTTCTTGCTCCCCGGCGTGATCGGATCAGTACGGGCGATGATGCTCCAGGTGACGGTGCCACTGGCTTCGTCGCGCACGCCCCGAGCGATATTGTTGACCCGGCCGCCGTCGCGCGTGATGGCGCCGATATAGAACGTTCCGTCGGGGCCAATGGCAAAGCCCTGGGTATCGTTGAAACCGTGGTCGGCGCTGGAAACGATCTGCTCGCTGCCAGAGGCGTTGGCCAAGTCGGTATCAAGGACGATATACAGGGACCCATCGGCGCCGAAAGAAATGGCCTTGGGGAAGGCGATGCCGTAATCGGCGCCAACGGCCACTTCGTTATTGGGCGGGGTAATGATGCGGTTGTTGCGCGTATCGAGAATGTACAATTGGTCTTCGACAGGGTCGGTCGCCCGGGTCTCGAAGGTCTCGGCGGCGGCGCGGATCTCATCAACGGGCACCCCGTCGGGCACCCCGTCGGCGGTTGCTATAGTGGTCCAGACCCACTCGCCGTCGGCATTGCGCACACCCCGAGCGAAGGTCTCACCGGTGAGTTCGCCTTCGTCTTTGAAGACGACGCGGGAGATATTGCCGTTCACGGTCATGGTGTACAGGGTATTATCGCGCGGGTCCTTGACCAGGCGCATGGTGCGGGTGGGCACCGTGAGCACGTTCCGGACCTCAATATCGTCCCGCAGGGACGCGGGTTGGGCAGTTACAGGGCCGGGCGACCAATGGGCTGCCGCAGCGATTAAAAGACTCAAATATACCGTTTTTCGCAACATGAAATGCTCCTGTTGAGGTGAAAAAATGCCGATAAATCCAAACGCGGACGCGCCGCGTCAAACGACCATCCGACAGGGTCCTTTAACGCAATAGGACCAACCGCCGGGTCTCCCGGTGCTCGCCGGCCTGTAAACGATAGAAATAGGCGCCACTGGCGGCCAATTCGCCGTTTTGGGTACGGCCGTCCCAGAGGGCGCGGTACTGCCCCGGCGCCTGCTCGGCCTGCACTAAGGTGCGGACTTTCTGGCCCAGGGCATCGTAGATGGACAACTCGACCGGACCGCCCACCCCTACGGTATAAGGGATGGTCGTCTGCGGATTGAAGGGGTTGGGGAAATTCTGCTCCAGACCGGGTTCACTCGGGGTGGAGGCCAAGTTGGCCACCTCTGTCGACTGCCCCATGCTGGCGATCCAGCGGCGAATCAGCTGGCTACCCGCCGGATCGATAATGGACGAGGCCACCGGCGGCATGCGGTTGGAGGTGAAGGTGAGCAAGCGTAGATACAAAGTGGAATTCTCCGCATCTCCCGGGCTGATGACAAACCCTTCCTCAGTGTCGAGCATGCCCAAGGAAGGCACCCAGCCGATGGTATTGGTCTCCTCCATAGGCGTTTCGTGGCGCAGATCCAAAATAGCGCGGCTGACCACGTTGGGACGGTGGCAGTGGGAACAATTGGCCGCCAGATAGGCGCGCCCTCTATCTTCGAGGGGCAGGCTTTCGTCGGTGGGATCGGCCCATTTGGGAAAGCCGGCGTATTCTTCGCCGATATCCTCGGTGAATAAGCCGATATGGTTGAGCGTGCGCAGCTGGTTATCGACAAGGCCGTCGTAATCATAGGTGCCGTTCATCTGGCCCGTATTGAGTCCCAGGACATAGCCGGCTGGTCGGGTATGGCAGAGGGCGCAATCCTCGGGTCCGGGGTAGAAGTGGACGTATTCGCGGAAACCGTCCTCGGCCTCGGGATCGGCGACAAAATAGGATTGGGTTGCCGCTTCTTCGAGCAAAACCGCGTCCTCGCCCGCCAAATCCCACATATAACTAAACCCATCCCACTCCTCGGCCTCGCCGCGCTTGACCAAAAAGCGCGTTTCGACAATATGGCGCGTTTCGGGGTTGTCGACTTCCAGGTCTATATAGAAATTTTTAACCAGCACCGCGTTGGGAGGAAATTGCCAGATGCCGTCGGCCGAAAATTCAATCTGCGCCTGGCCGGGGAGGGCGATGAAACGGGTCTTGGAGGCCCCGTCTGACCACAGCACCGAATTGACTCCGTAAGGAATAATCCCCGGGGCCGGAGTCCGGGTTGCCATATCACTGAATAGACCCGATGCAGAAACGGTCTGGGGCACTTGGCCGGCCACCGGATCGATAAGCAGAGAATTATTGGGCAGGCGTTCGGTCAATCCATAGGGAGCCTGGGCCCCTACTTCCAGAGCTGGAAAAACTAAAAAAAGCAAAAAAAACATAGATCCATTCCGTTGGGCGAACTCCACCGCTCCAGAAATGCGGTCCAGAGCCATGCTGGTCGCTCGATTAGTTGCCCCGGTCATATGAGCTGAATTGGGACGACAAGAGGACAAACCGGATATACGACAACGGTCGGGCCCTTCTTCTGCACAAGGGCACAACCTGCAACTCACCTATCTATTTTAACATAGAAAATTTGGCGGATAATGAAACCGTAAAATTTACCATTGTCTTTTTTGTCTTTTTCGAGCGTCAAAAGAGACACATGTACACTTGCGTAGTATATTGTTATTTATTTATTTATGCGGATAAATAGCCCTTCTGCCGAGATCTCGCTGGACCATCGCTACGAGAGGGACCTATGGGGTCAGGCCATTTTGACTAACCGCCCTGCAAGGAGCATATATGTCTCAAACTGATGCCGAAATTATTGAATTCGTTCCTCTCGACATCGCCGTGCTGACCATTTCCGATAGCCGCGACGAAAGCACCGACAAATCGGGTCGCCTACTGGTGGAACGTCTGCAGGAAGCCGGACACAAGGTACACGAAAAGGTCATCGTGCCCGATGATATCTATAAAATCCGCGCCCTCGTCGCTGGCTGGTGCGCCGACAACGAGGTCCAGGTCGTTCTCACCACCGGCGGCACCGGCCTCACCGGACGCGATGGCACGCCCGAAGCGGTGCGCCCCCTTTTCGACAAAGAAATCGACGGCTTCGGCGAAGTCTTTCGCGTCATTTCCTACGATGAAATAGGCGCCTCCACTCTGCAGTCCCGCTGCATCGCCGGGGTCTCCAATGGGACCTATATTTTCTGCCTTCCCGGTTCGTCGGGCGCCTGTGCCACCGGCTGGGACAAACTCATCCAACCGCAATTGGACCGCCGCACCCAACCCTGCAATTTAGTCGACCTTATACCCAGATTGCTGGAGCGTTAGCACCACAAAGGATTTGCAGAGATGTTACCAGATATCCAGAAAACACCCGATTCTCGCGGCATTGCGGTCGACCAGGTCGGCGTCTCCAATGTACGCTATCCCCTGACTCTGCCCCTGCGCAATGGCGAAGAGTTCAATACTGTGGCCAATCTGGCCATGACCGTATGCCTGCCGCACGCGCAAAAGGGCACCCATATGTCGCGCTTTATGATCGCCCTTAATGAACACAACCACAATTTCCACCCCAGTTCGGCCCACGTGATCTTGGCCGAACTGCTGCGCCTGCTGGAAGCCGAGGAAGTCTTTCTCGATATGGAATTCCCCATCTTCCTGCCCCGCTTCGCCCCGGTCACGGGCATGGAGGGTCTCAACGAATACAAGTGCGTTTTCCGCGCCATGTTATCCACTGACGGCGAGGAAGACAAATTGATCGGCACCAAAGTCAACCTGGCCACCTGCTGTCCTTGCAGCAAGGAAATAAGCCAGTATGGGGCCCACAATCAACGCTCGGAAGTCTCTATCGAGGTGCGTCCCGAACCGGGCAAATTCATCTGGTTTGAGGACCTGATCGACATCGCAGAAAAAAACGCCTCCACCCAATTGTACCCCATCCTCAAACGCGCCGACGAAAAGGCCGTCACCGAAAGGGCCTACGACAACCCCAAATTCGTCGAGGATATCGTCCGCGATATCGCCATCGACCTGTACGAATTGCACGGCCAGGAAAAAGCCTCCTGGTTCTTCGTCTCTAGCAATAATTTCGAAAGTATTCACAACCACGACGCTTTCGCCAAAATCGAACGCGGGGTGCGCGGTCCCCTTCTCACCCACCGCGAAGTCCAGGACGCCGCCTTCGGTCTTTGACCTGAATCCAATGAAACCGCAGCGGCGCCTGGAGCGCCTGCCCCTTGCCGCATTCCTGTGCCTGCTGCGGCTCTACCGGGCTTTCATCTCCCCTTTGCTGCACGTCTTTTTCGGCCCGGATTGGGGCTGTCGTTTCCACCCCAATTGTTCGGAATACGCCCGCCAGTGCCTAGAACGCCACTCCCTGGGCTATGGCTTCTACCTGGCTACGCGCCGCCTGCTCAAATGCCACCCCTTTCACCGCGGCGGCTACGACCCGGTCCCGCCGGCGGCTAGACGTCCAGGAATTTGATATGAATTTGACCCAACGCCCTCGGCGCCTGCGCCGCACCCCCGCCGTTCGCAACCTGGTCCGCGAAACCTCCCTTGCCGTGGACGACCTGATCTATCCCCTATTCGTCACCGAGGGCTCACAACGCCGCGAACCCATCGATTCCATGCCCGGCCAATTCCGTTTTTCCGTCGATGAATTGGTGCGCGAATGCGCCAGCATCCGCGCTCTGGGTATCCCGGCGGTAAACCTATTCGGTTATGCCGCCGACAAAGACGATCTGGCCACCGGCGCCTACGACCCCAACGGCCTTATTCAGCGCGCCGTGCGGGCCCTCAAAGCCGAGGTACCCGAACTTTGTATCCAGACCGATATTGCCCTGGACCCCTATACCAACCACGGCCACGACGGCTTGGTGGTAGACGGAGAAATAGTCAACGACGAAACCCTGGAGGTCCTGGGCAAAATGGCCCTCTCGCACGCCGAGGCCGGCGTCGATTGGGTGGCCCCTTCTGATATGATGGACGGGCGTGTGGGAGCCATTCGCCAGCAGTTGGACCAGGCCGGCTATACCCAGGTGGGTATTTTGGCTTATTCGGCCAAATACGCCTCCTGCTTCTACGGCCCCTTTCGCGGCGCCCTCGACTCGGCGCCTAAAAAAGGCGACAAAAAGACCTATCAAATGGATCCGGCCAACAGCCGCGAAGCCCTGCGCGAAATTGCCCTCGACATAGACCAAGGCGCCGATGTGGTCATGGTCAAACCCGCTCTGGCCTACCTAGATATCATAGCTCGAGCGCGGGCGACCTTTGACGTGCCTATTGCCGCGTACAATGTCTCCGGCGAATACGGCATGATTCTGGCGGCGGCGGAAAAAGGCTGGGTCGACCGCGACCAGGCTATCGACGAAGTTCTCCACGCCATCAAGCGGTCCGGGGCCGATATGATCCTGACCTATTTCGCCGTGGAAGTGGCCCAACGTCTGGCCAGCAAATGAGATTCTGCTGCAGTCCGACCGATCTTCCGGCTCGGGCCTTTTGGGGTCAAGCGGAAGCCGCAGCACTCCCCTTCTGCCCTTCTTCCTCTCTTGGACGCATATAGGCATGCCAATGCGTCTGGGCTATTTTGAAGCCCCACACGATCAGGAAGGTCAAACCCAGGTAAAACAGCCCCGCCGCCATAAAGGCTTCAAAGGGCACAAAGTGTCGCGAATTGACGATCTTTGCCGCCCCCGATAGATCGATGATAGTGATCACGCCGGCCAGGGCGCTGCCGTGGAGCATAAAGATCACTTCATTGCTATAAGAAGGTAAAGCCCTTCTAACGGCGCTTGGCAGAATGATGCGCCAATACTGAGTTGCCCTGGACATCCCGTATGCCTTGGCCGCCTCAATCTCACCAAAAGACGTCTGGGCTATAGCACCGCGGAGAATTTCGCCCGTGTAGGCCGCTGTATTCAGCGAGAATGCAATAAGGGCACACCAGTAGGCTTCCTTGAAGACAACCCACAGAACGCTCTCCCTGAGCAGTTCGAACTGCCCCGCCCCGTGGTAAATCATAAACATTTGCACCAGCAAAGGGGTACCGCGGAAAAAATAGATATAGGCCTTGGACCAGAAAGCGGTAAACCGACTCCCCGATACAGCCATAAGCGCCAGCGGCACGGCCAGGACCAAGCCGAAAATAAGCGCCAGGACCACCAGTTGTACGGTGACCCACAATCCCTCGATATAAAGTGGGATATGTTCGATAATAACGTTGAAATCCACGTCTAGGCCTTCCTCACCCCTGCGCTGTAGCGCCTTTCCAGCCAGCGCAGGCCGATATCGGACACGGCAGTGATGAGGAGAAATAGAATGGCCACGAGAAAGTAGAACGTAAAGGGTTGCCGGGTGGCGCCCCCAGCCTGCCGGGCGATATCGACCATATCGTGCAAGCCAATGACGGATACCAGCGCAGTCGTCTTGGCCAATACCAACCAGTTATTGCTAAACCCCGGCAGCGCGTGCCGCACCATAGCCGGCAAGGTGATCCGACAGAAGACCTGGATAGGAGTCATGCCGTATGCATGTCCCGCCTCGATCTCCCCCCTGGACACCGACATGATCCCACCGCGAAAGGTCTCGGTCAGATAGGCGCCGAAAATGAAGCCGATAGTGATTACTCCGGCCACAAAAGGCGTTATATCGATGTAGTCCCACCCGAGTCTATCGCCGATGCTATTGACCAGATTTTGGCCGCCGTAGAAAATTATGAACATCAGCACCAGATCGGGCACACCGCGGATCAGTGTCGTATAGATCCCTGCCACCGACTTAGCGAAGCGCAACCCCGAGAGTTTCGCGACAGCGCCGGCCAGACCGAGCATAATGGCCAGTAGGAGCGACAATACAGCAACCTCGACCGTAAGCAACATCCCCTGCAGAATTAACGGCAAATAGCCGTGCAGATCGAACACAGCAGAGACTCCAATAATGCCTTAACCATAGGGATAGCCATCGTTTACCGGAACCTCGCTATCAGTCCCCGAAGACGTCGAAATCAAAGTACTTAGTGTTGATCTTCTGGTAGGTACCGTTGGCGCGGATGACACCGAGGGCTTTATTGAATTTATCGACCAGATCCTGGTTCTTCTTGCTGATCGCAATTCCGGCCCCTTCGCCAAAGTAGTTGACGTCGGTATAACCTGGCCCCACAAATTCCCAATCCTTGCCCTTGTCAGTATTCAGAAAGCCATCCTGCAACGCCACCGAGTCGGCCAGCAGTAGGTCCAAACGCCCGGCCGCAGCGTCCAGGTAGGCCTCGTCCTGAGAGGCGTAGCGCTTTATATCTACGCCGCTGCCGAATTCTCCAGTTATGAAGTTATCGTGCGTGGTGGCCCGCTGCACCCCCACTGCCTTGCCCTGCAGGCTCGCTTTATTGATTTCAATGCCGGAGCCTTTTTTGCGCGCGAACCTTGCGGGCACCTGATAGTATTTAGCGGTGAATGCGACTTTCTTTTTGCGCTCCGGAGTGATAGACATGGAGGCGACAATAGCGTCGTATTTGCGCGCCAGCAAAGCGGGAATTATGCCATCCCAGTCTTGTTGCAGCAGTGTGCATTCAGCGCCCATCTCGGCACATAGCGCACGGGCGATATCGACATCAAAACCCACCAGTTCTCCATCTGCGGTGACTGAACTGAAGGGCGGATAGGCCCCTTCCACAGCAATGCGAATCTTTTTCCAATCCTTCGCGCTGGCAGGGCTGGCAGCCAGCCCCAGGACAAGAGCGGCCAGTGCAAAGACGACGAATTTTTTCAATTTCCCGCTCCTAGTGGTCTAATTTTTATTATTTGATGGATGCGTTAAAAACGCCGATCTTTGAGAATGCTTGTCCTCTCTCTCTCATTCAAGGAAGTTTTTCCATGCCATCCAAACGCTACCACGTCCTATTAAGCGAAGCGGAGCGGGCCTATTTATCCGAGCTCATCTCCACCGGTGTGTCGTCGGCGCAAAAACTGACGCGCGCCCGGATTCTGCTCAAAGCCGATCAAGCCGGCTGGACCGATGCTCACATCAGCGCGGCGTTAGAGGTGAGTCGGCCCACCGTCGAACGGGTGCGCAAAGCCTTTGTCGAACAGGGCCTGACCGGGGCCCTCAACCGCAAGCCCCGGGTCCGGCCCGGCAACCAGAAGTTTGATGGCCGGCACCAAGCCCAGCTCAGTGCGCTGGCCTGTGCACCGGCCCCGGAAGGGCGTAGCCGATGGACCTTGCAGTTATTAGCCGACCAGATGGTGCAGCTGGAACACGCCGCCTCGATCTCGAAAAGTAGTGTGCGTGGGTTGCTAAAAAAAACCAACTCAAACCCTGGTTGAAAAAACAATGGTGTATTCCGCCCGAGCAAAACGCCGCCTTTGTTTGCGCCATGGAAGAGGTCCTCACCCTCTACCATCGGCCTTATTCGGCGGGGCATCCGGTGATCTGCTTTGATGAAGCGGGCAAGCAACATCTCAAGGAACAGTGTCATCCTTTGCCGCTGGAGGCGGGGCAACCCCGGCGGTATGATTATACCTATGAACGGGCGGGGGTCAGTAACCTGTTTATGCTGTTTGCCCCCTTGGAAAACTGGCGGCATGTGAAAGTCACCCATCAACACACCATGATCGACTTTGCCCAGTGTATGAAAGAGCTCAGCGATACGCATTGCCCCCACGCCGAACACATCACGGTCGTGTTGGATAATCTCAGTACGCATAAACCGGCGGCCTTGTATCACGCCTTTGCGCCCCATCAAGCCCGTCGCCTATTGGATCGATTGACGTTTGTTTATACCCCCGTGCATGGCAGTTGGCTCAACATGGCCGAAATTGAATTGAGTGTGCTCCAACGACAATGTCTGGATCGGCGCTTACCCGATCAAGCCAGCCTAATGAAAGAAGTCGCCGCCTGGCAAGAGCAACGTAATCAAGCCGCCTGTACCATCGACTGGCGTTTTACTACGGACGAGGCACGCATCAAATTAAAACGACTCTATCCATCCGTTAATAAAAATCGAACCACTAGTTGCCTTTGTGTCGGTTTAATCGGCTACAGCTACACATGCCTGTTGTACGCCGAGCCTCACGGTAATACACCGGCTAAAAACTGCTTGAAACGGTCCGACTTGGGCTGTTCGAAAACCTGCGCGGGCGGGCCGTCCTCCTCGACCTTGCCACGGTGGATAAATACGACCTTGCTGGATACGTCCCGGGCAAACGCCATCTCATGCGTGACCACTAGCATGGTGCGCCCCTCTTCTGCCAGGCCCTGCATAACTTTGAGGACCTCGCCCACCAACTCTGGGTCGAGGGCCGAAGTAGGCTCGTCGAAGAGCATCATTTTCGGCTCCATGGCCAGGGCCCGGGCAATGGCGGCCCGCTGTTTTTGGCCCCCAGACAGATGCGCGGGGTAGTAGTCCTTGCGCTCGTACATCCCGACTCGCTGCAACACCCGCTCGGCCCGCTCCACCGCCTCGGCCCTGGGCACCTTGAGAACGTGTATGGGCGCCTCGATGACATTCTGGACCACCGTCATATGGGACCACAGATTGAATTCCTGGAATACCATGGCCAGATTTGCGCGAATGCGTTCGACCTGGCGTTTATCCTGGGGTATCGGCGCGGCACCGGCTCTGGCGGCCATCTTGATCAATTCGCCGTGCACGTAGACGGTGCCAGCGTCGGGGATCTCCAGCAGGTTGAGGCAGCGCAGAAAGGTACTCTTTCCCGAGCCGCTGCTGCCGAGGATGGCCACCACGTCATGCTCGTGGGCGGCCAGAGAAATTCCCTTTAAGACCTCGAGGCTACCGAAGTTTTTATGCAGATTTTCAACGACCAGAGCCTCTGTCGGTTGGCCCATTTACATCCCTTTAAAATCTTCGCTCAAAACGCAGCCGCCAATGGCCCCACCTTTAAGAATGGCGCTCCTCAAGCCAGGGATCGCCGTGGTTGTGATAGCCTCGCTCTTCCCAAAAACCAGGCTCGTCCGTAGGGGTAAAGACCAGTTTTTGCAAAAATTTAGCCGATTTCCAGGCGTAGAGTTTGGGCACCACCAGGCGCATCGGACCGCCGTGCTCCAAAGGCAGCGGTTGGCCGAATAGTTCGCAGGCCAGAAAGACATCCTCCTCCATTAAATCGGCCAGGGGTATATTGGTCGTATAACCGTCGGCCCCGTGGGCAATGACAAATTGTGCCGCCTCAGTGGGACGGACCCGTGCGGCCAAATCGAGGAAGGATACACCGGTCCACTCGACATCGAATTTGGACCAGGTGGTGACGCAATGGAAATCGGCGACCAGTTCGGTGCGGGGCAATTGGGCAAATTCGTCCCAGGCCAGGTCGAGCGGTTCTTCCACCGCCCCTTCAACCTGGAAACGCCAGCGCTTGGGATGGAAGCGGGGCCGCACCCCTAGATCGAGCACAGGGAACCCCTTGGTCAAATGCTGCCCCGGCGGCAGTCGCTGCCCCGGCGCGGGGGCGGCCCGGGTCTCTTTGTTGCGTAAGCGCTCCAGCAACTTGGCCTTGGCGGCCAACATTTTCTGATTGTATTGGTTTTCTTCCTGCTCCATACTCTCCCTCGGGTCTACCCACACCCTTTCAGTCTACGTAGACCACCGTTTCCTTCTGCAGCGATTCGATGGCTGCGGCCAGAACTTTTTGTGCGGCCAGCCCATCGTTCCCCGAACCGTCGATATCCTCCGGCTTGACCCCTTCTTCCAACTGTTCGACAAAGCGGGCGAGACGATTGGTAAAAGTCTCTTCAAACCCGCCCATACCGCCGAAGATCGGATTGCTGTAGACTCTCTTTTGCATATCGCCGGCCGGGTATAATGTCAATTCGCGGAACATATCCTCCAGTACGAAACGTCCTTTGAGTCCAGCCACTTCGCAGCGCTCCATGGGATGCCCTCGCTCAATATCGTAACTGCCCGTCAAATGGCCCAGGGCGCCACTTTTGAAGCGCATATTAAACTGGGCCGTAGACCAGATACTGCGTCCCGGCGCTTTCAGAGCAAAACACTGCACCGCTTCAATATCGCCGCAGTAATAGCGCATAATATCCACAGTGTGGGGGTGTAGGGCCTTGATCTGAAACCAAGGGCTGGATTCGCGCGGATTTTGAATCCACATGCTCATATTCATAAAAAGTTGGTGGCCGATGAGACCTTGGTCGACCCACTCTCTGGCCAGGCGCGCCGCCGGGGTAAAGCGATGATTGAGATTGACGCCCAGGCAAAGCCCCCGTTCCCGGGCCAGAGCGACCATTTCTTCGGCCGGACCAATTTCATTGCAGATAGGTTTTTCGCACAATACGTGCAACCCCGCCCGCAGTGCTTCCATGGTTGGCTGATAATGATCGCTGCCGTATTCGTGCCCCCCCGTGGCCACGCTCACCATATCGAGAGATACAGCCCCGAGCATATCCTCAAGACTGTAGAAGACCTCGACGCCCAGGCGCACTCCAGCGGCGTCTGCCCGCTCCCTGTCCATATCGCAGACGGCGACCAGATCGGCCGCTGGCAGGGCCGTGTAAATATCGGTATGGCGCGTACCGATAGGCCCCAGCCCCACGACTCCGACTCTCTGCATTTCTACCTCCCGCTATGCCTATCTGCGGGGCACTTTGACAACCTGCCCCGTCTCCCACGACTTGATGATAGATTCGATGACCAACTGCACTTTCAAGGCGTCTTCGGCCTTGGCATCCACTTTATCGGGCGCTGTTTTCTTGCGCAAATCGTCGATCCAGGCGCCAATGCGCGAGGGAAACGTATCGGGAAAAGCCTGCATGCCACCCAAATGGTCAAAACTTTCTATCTGGTTGGAAAAACGCGGGTAAAAGGTGAGTTTTTCGCAGGCCTCGTTAATGATGACCCGCCCTTCCGAACCCACCAGTTCGCAAGTTTCCAGTCCGTAACTGCCGCCGGCGTCGTAACTGCCCGTCAAATGGCCGATGACACCATTGGCGAATAACAGGTTGGCCTGCACATTGGACCATATCTTACGGCCTTTCCCTTTCTTAAAAAAAGCCTGGACCTGATCGACCTCGCCGCCGAAATAGCGCATGACGTCGAGCGAATGGGGGTGCAGGGCGCGGATGTGGAACCAGGGGGAGGATTCATTGGGGTTGTTGATCCACATAGTCATATTGATAATATTTAGTTCCCCCAAACGCCCTTTTTCGAGCCACTCCCGCGCCTGTACTGCCGACGGGGTAAAGCGGTGGTTGAGATTGACACCGTAGGGGACCTTATTTTTTTTGGCCCGGTTCACCATGCGGCGGGCCTGAGCCACGTCGTTGGAAATGGGCTTTTCGCCCAGCACGGGCATGCCGGCCGCTAGCAATTCCATGGTCGGCTTGTAGTGATCGCCGCCGTTTTCAACTCCGGCCGTGGTGACGCTACAGGCGTCGATACGCAAATCGCTTTTGAGTATGTCCCTGACGCTGTAAAAAGCCCGGGCACCCCACCGCTGGGCAGCGGCGTCGGCCCGTTCGGCGTCAATATCGCAAACCGCCACTAGTTTAGTGTATTTGTTTTCCGTATAACAGCGGGCGTGGTTATTGCCGATCCCGCCCAAACCGACGATGCCAATATTTAACATGATGTCTTTGCTGTCCTTTCTAAAGCGATAAACGGGAAGGGCTGCTTTTGCCCAGCCCGCTAAACGGGCATGGAAACGCCTAGTTCCGCCGCCAGCTCGGTTATTTGCCTCCAGGCGCTGTCGTCGACATTTAATCCATCCCGTAATCGTTGCTGGTAAATCTTATAGGATTTCTCGCCGGGCAGCACCACTTCCTCGATCCCGGGTTGCAGCGGCGACGATTTGACCCAGGCGATAAACTGCCTGGTTTCTGCCAAAAAATCCCCCAGGGGCAAAAAAGCCTCGATATTCAATACGGCGATAAAAAGGGCGTTTCCCGTCCGTCCCGGTACCGCCCGACTGCAGCCCCCCCCTGAAAGGGCGCCGCTGAGAATATCGATGGCCACGCTCAAGCCGAAGCCTTTATGTCCGGCAACGGGTTGCCCCAGGGACAATTGAGCCCCTTCGGGCGGACCGTAATAATCCTCGACCTGCCTGGTCGGATGCCCCTCTGCATCGATGATGCACCCATCGGGGACAAGTTCGCCGCGGTTGCGGTATACCCTCAATGCCCCGCCCGAAGTCATACTGGTGGTCATATCGAGCAGAACGGGCCAGGGATGGCCCGAGGGCATGCCAATACAAATAGGATTGGTCGGCAGGCGCCGCTCCGTACCCCCGAAAGGGGCTACGGCGAGATCGCCCCCGTGTCCATTAGACGTGATCAGGGCAATGCGATTCTGTCGCGCGGCTAAGGCGGCAAAACGCCCCAGGCGGGCGATATGGTTGCACTCCTGCACGGTCACCACGCTCATAGCGGCCCTGGCTGTTTTCTCCACCGCCAATTGGACGGCTTCCGCAGCCGTTATCGGCCCGTAATTCCACCCCCCGCTGAGTCGGGCCCCACACGCCGTTTCTTCCAGAATTTTGAGAGAGGCACCCGGTTCGACGACGCCCTGTCGCACCATATCTACGTATTGGGGAAAGCGCAAGACGCTATGGCTATCGTGGCCTAGCAAACCCGACGCCACCAGATGATCGGCCACCAGCAAAGCGTCTTTTTCGGGCACGCCGACGGCGCCAAACAAGTCAACCCCCAAGCTCTTCCACTGCTCGGCCTGCAATAACGGCATGGTTTCCGTCCTATTCTAGGACTGGGATCAGTTTTTCGGATTTTTGGCCGCTAGCACCAATAGGGCATTGGCCACCAGCCCTTCACCCGGGGGGTCGGAGGGTTTGTTAACTACCTGCCGACGCACGACCATCGTGGTCTGTCCCCCTCCATCCATATTGAGCGCCTGGTGGGCATTGACCTGGGCGCCCGAAAAATTGGCCAATTCCCGCCCCATAAATTGGGCCAGTTCCTCCAGTGTCATACCCACGCTGGACCCAGGCTGGCGCCCGTCCACCGTGACCAGGAACAAGATATTGCGGTCTCGGCTATAGCCAATAGCCGTACGTGGATGGCGGGCAAGGGCGAAGTCTCGATCCAAACTTTCTTCCTGGTACTCAATTGAAACGACCCCGTCGCGCAAGATGCGCGGCCCTCCCCCAATAGCTTCTTCTAGAGCATGCTCGGCAGGGGGCAAGTGTACAAATAGCTTAAGCGTATCGCCTGGGGTGACTTGGCTACCCAGCAGATGTCCTTCATCAGCAGCCACCAGCCACTGCTTGGAATCCAACTGCAAAGGCCAGGCGCGGCGACGCACTTGGCTTACCAGGACCTGCACAGTATCGTCCAAGCTCGGGCTGGAATCCAAACGCTGCAGACGGAAGCCGATCCCGTCGTAGATAGAATCCCGCTCGGCACCAGCGTAGTGGTTGTAGAGCTTGAGCCCCGGGACACTCCGCCTGGGATTGAGAACCTCGATAGGCCAGGTCCGACCGGCCGCTGAAATGACCCCGGCCCGAAAGCGAAAAATAGCGATCATCGGCCGCCCCTCCGCCGTCATGGCAAAAGCGGAGCGACGACGCGGCGGGCTAATTACGCGCCCCTCGTGCACTTCAATACCGGCCGGCCACACATGGCCCTGGCCAATAACAAAATCGCCGTTGATGGCGGCTAGGGCTCCTTCGGCCAAGGTGCTGGTACGCGCAAATCCACTCTTTTCCGGGCGCCCCAGATGCAGCCGTATGCCGGCCTTCCAGGCCCGGGGCAAATCAATTTCCAGTACGTGGATGGCCCAAGGCCCCTGGAGCAGAAAAATTTCATGGTGGGATACGCCCGGAGCCACTTCTTCCGACTCGAAAGTATGCACCTGCGGCTGGCAAGCCAGGCACAGCATGACCCACGGGCCCGAAAAAACCTGAAGACAACGTCGCGAACGGCTCATAGGCGCCATCTTTTGTGGCTACAAGCTACTTTGCAAGGCATTGCCTAATACTGTAGACCCGGCTACAGGCGCCTTAGATGAACCATGCACGATATCTCAATGGGGCTTGCATTATTATTTTTTGTCCTCCAAATTGCGCTGTTGAGAAGCTTTGCGAGTCATAGTGCCCCACACCCCTTCCCCGTGCACAGCCCAACTGTACAGACCCATCAAGCGGAAAAACATGATCATTTGCCTGTAGCCGAAATTCTCAACGATAGCGGCGATGATCAGACGAATGATATCACCGCTTTTGAGATACAGGCGAAAAGTCAACTGCTCGAGCAGCAAGGCCGTCGCCGACAATATGATCCCGCCTCCCAATGCCACCAACATAAAAACCGCAAAAGCCTCGGACGACACTTTATCTAGGGCAAACCCCACCACCATAAACAGAAAACCGATTAATTCGATAATTGGGCTCAAGCCCTCAAATAGCCCCATGAAAGGGTAGCTCAACCAGCCGACACTGCCGCTTTTGGGATTAAATAGCAACGACCGATTCACGGCCAGACTCTCGGCCAGCCCCTGCTGCCAACGGCGCCGTTGGTTGCGCAACGTCCGCAAATCTTCAGGCGCCTCGGTCCAACAAATGGGCTCGGCGACAAAATGGATCTTGTACGGCAGCCCCTGGAGACGCATGCGCCGGTGCAGGCGGACGATCAGTTCCATATCCTCGCCGACTGTTTCGGACCGGTATCCATCTACGGCAACCACTGTCTCCTTGTGGAATACGCCGAAAGCCCCGGATATAATGAGCACGGCGTTGAATTCCGACCAACCCAACCGCCCAAAGAGAAAAGCGCGCAGGTATTCGACGACCTGAACGATAACAATGGCGCTCTGGACGAAATTGCGCAGCGATATTCGGGGCAAACCCGTGGCCACGACAAAGCCGCTTTCAATGCGACAGCCGTTGGCAATGCGGATGGTGCCCCCCGAGGCGATAGTATGGGGGTCTTCGAGAAAAGGCTGAACCACCAGACGGAGGCTGTTGCGCTGCAGCATGGAATCGGCATCGACGCTGCAGAAAAGCGGATAGCGGGCAAAGTTGATCCCGGCGTTGAGGGAATCGGCCTTGCCGCCGTTCTCCTTGTCGATAACCCGCAGATTGGGGTATTTGGTCGACGTGTAAATACCCCGCACGGGCTTGGTTTGCAAGCGATCCCGGTAAGCGGCGGCAAAGGGCACCAGCGCACATACTTCTTTTAACAGCTCTAGGGTACCGTCTGTGGAGCCGTCGTTGATAATGATAATCTCGTATTCGGGATAGTCGAGTTGGACCAACGAGGAGATAGTCGTCTCAATGGAATCTTCCTCGCAGTAGGCCGGCACCAGGATACTGATGGGTGAAAGTAGGGGGGTATAGCTTTTGGACTCGTACATTTCGTCCAGGACATGTTCGCGCTGATGCTTCCGCAACGATCGGAAAGAGATAATATGCAAGACAGTATAAGACAGGTACAACATGATAAAATACGCCAGGATAAGCCATTCCAAGCCGGCGAGTAATGTACCAAAAAATTCTCTGAATTCTGGCATATAGCTCTCATTTGGAGACCGCTGACTCAGGGCTTCCCAAAGAAAGGGAGACGAGAATCGTCCGGCAGTGCGACTGGCAACCCCATATCTTAGGGGCCTGCTTGTATTTATTTCGAATCTGACTGCTCGAGCCTTGGGGCCTGCTCGGTCACACCGAGGAATACCTCTTCTGCGGCCTGGCTCAATTCTGCTTGGCGACGGCCCATAACCTTGCGGGCCACCTGCAACGCCTTGGCGGGATCGTAGGCATTTCTCACCCCGCCTTCTATCCAACTAAAGCTAGGTGCGAATTTGGGGCTTGCGGCGCCGGCGATACTGCAGCAAAAACCGATGACTGTCCCGGTGGGCACGCTAGTGTTGATACCTAGCTTAGAATGGTCACCCACGATCATACCGACAAAAATCTCACCAGTATCCTGTTCTTGGCCGTTGATCGGCACTCGTATCTGACCATAGGTATTTTTGAGATCGCTGTTGACGCAATCGGCCCCCATATTGACCCAACTGCCGATATAACTATGCCCCAAAAAACCGTCGTGCTGTTTATTGGAATATCCCTGGATAATACTGACTTCAACTTCACCGCCTATCTTGCATACGGGCCCGATGCTGGTCCCTTCGTGTACCACGGCCCCAGGTTGCAATAGACTGGCCGGTCCGATATAGGCAGGCCCTTGAATATAGGCATGGGGCTGGATCAGTACATCGCGCCCAATCCAAACGGGCCCGTCCTCGGCGTCGATGACCGCCCCCGGTTTGATCCGGGCTCCAGAGGCCACATAAACCGATTCGGGGTTGAGAATGTGGCTGCCATCGTCCACCCGCCCCAGTATGCCTCTTTTATCGGTCCGCCCCGACCAATCAAGACGCAGCACCTCCTCGTTGGCATGGACCAACTCCCAAGGCCAAGCCAGCAATTTAACCCGATCGCCGACTTCCCGACGGGGTAGACCTGCCAATACCGATGCCAGCTCATCTGGATTTTGCAGATCTTCGGCTTGTAGTCGATGCCGCAATATATCATCGGCGAATATACAGGCTATTTCTTGTTCTGGCCCAACGGTCCCGACCCAGGCTCCATCTGCCACATTTACAGACGGCAACAAACGCCATAGCCCCCGACCGTTGAGCAATAAAGCGGGACTTTGCAAAGGTCGGTTGGTCTGGCAACCCGTTTCTTCCCTGGCCACAGTTGCCAATTGGCTACGACACCATATTTCTGCTGGCTCCCTAGTGGTTCAATTTTTATTAACGGATGGATAGAGTCGTTTTAATTTGATGCGTGCCTCGTCCGTAGTAAAACGCCAGTCGATGGTACAGGCGGCTTGATTACGTTGCTCTTGCCAGGCGGCGACTTCTTTCATTAGGCTGGCTTGATCGGGTAAGCGCCGATCCAGACATTGTCGTTGGAGCACACTCAATTCAATTTCGGCCATGTTGAGCCAACTGCCATGCACGGGGGTATAAACAAACGTCAATCGATCCAATAGGCGACGGGCTTGATGGGGCGCAAAGGCGTGATACAAGGCCGCCGGTTTATGCGTACTGAGATTATCCAACACGACCGTGATGTGTTCGGCGTGGGGGCAATGCGTATCGCTGAGCTCTTTCATACACTGGGCAAAGTCGATCATGGTGTGTTGATGGGTGACTTTCACATGCCGCCAGTTTTCCAAGGGGGCAAACAGCATAAACAGGTTACTGACCCCCGCCCGTTCATAGGTATAATCATACCGCCGGGGTTGCCCCGCCTCCAGCGGCAAAGGATGACACTGTTCCTTGAGATGTTGCTTGCCCGCTTCATCAAAGCAGATCACCGGATGCCCCGCCGAATAAGGCCGATGGTAGAGGGTGAGGACCTCTTCCATGGCGCAAACAAAGGCGGCGTTTTGCTCGGGCGGAATACACCATTGTTTTTTCAACCAGGGTTTGAGTTGGTTTTTTTTAGCAACCCACGCACACTACTTTTCGAGATCGAGGCGGCGTGTTCCAGCTGCACCATCTGGTCGGCTAATAACTGCAAGGTCCATCGGCTACGCCCTTCCGGGGCCGGTGCACAGGCCAGCGCACTGAGCTGGGCTTGGTGCCGGCCATCAAACTTCTGGTTGCCGGGCCGGACCCGGGGCTTGCGGTTGAGGGCCCCGGTCAGGCCCTGTTCGACAAAGGCTTTGCGCACCCGTTCGACGGTGGGCCGACTCACCTCTAACGCCGCGCTGATGTGAGCATCGGTCCAGCCGGCTTGATCGGCTTTGAGCAGAATCCGGGCGCGCGTCAGTTTTTGCGCCGACGACACACCGGTGGAGATGAGCTCGGATAAATAGGCCCGCTCCGCTTCGCTTAATAGGACGTGGTAGCGTTTGGATGGCATGGAAAAACTTCCTTGAATGAGAGAGAGAGGACAAGCATTCTCAAAGATCGGCGTTTTTAACGCATCCATCAAATAATAAAAATTAGACCACTAGCCAGCCCCTCTTCAAAGGCAAGACGCTGCACCCGGGCCAATAGGGACCCTACGCCACATACTAATTGGAAAACCGGCCTGGAATAAACTAAGGGCAGAAATTGCTTCCACTCTCCGTCTTCGTAGACTACTATTTGAGTATTCACTATTTATATTATTTACAGGGATTCAAAAATCGTTGAAAGCCCTTCTTCAGGGACTTTTCTCGCTATGCCTTGCCCTCCAAAGTTAGCATATATGGGAATGCCTGGCAATGAACCTCTTTCCCTATGGCTTGAGTCAACAGAGCAATTTTCTGGCTTGCCAACCAGCCCGCCAATAAGACTTAGGCGTTTCCAGAAAAATAGTAATCAACCTTAACTCGTCCGCTTGAATGGTTTAAGCGGACGAGTTAAATATGGTATATGGGCACGTGCGCATCGGGTGGTGTTTCCTGTTTCGGCAAGGGGGCATTATTTTTTCGGTCTAAACGTTTTTTTACACGGCTTGCCCCCCAAGCGACTAGTCCGCCCCAGACCAGCGGTACCGCCAGGGCCAGAAAAGCGGCGCCCCAGCCCCCCGATTCAAGCCCCGGGTTCATTGCCCCTCCCGATTCGCTGGCTAATCTGCGGACGTCTGCCGCTCCGCTGATGTAGGCTGGCCAGCATATCGCCCAACAGGCCGATAGAAAAGAATTGGACTCCTAATATGATTAACAACGCCCCCAACAACAATAACGGATGTCGATGCTGGATATTGTTAAATTCGGAGTAGATGGCACCGATATAGGCGCAGATAGCTCCGCCCAGCAATGTCGCCATTAGCCCGATGCTGCCAAAAATATGCATCGGCGTGGTCATAAAACGCACGACAAACGTAATGGTCAGCAGATCTAAAAAACCGTTCAGCAAGCGCTTCGAACCAAATTTGGATTGGCCAAACTGGCGCGGATGGTGCTTTACCGGAATTTCCCCTACACGGTATCCAGCCCAATGGGCAATGGCCGGCAAATAGCGATAGAGTTCGCCGTAGAGATAAGGTATTGCATCCTCCGTCACCTGGCGGCGATAGGCTTTAAGCCCGCAGTTGAAATCGTGGAGACGAATCCCGGTGACCATTGAGGTGACCGCGTTGAATAATTTGGAAGGTAGCCTCTTACTCAGCGGATCCCGTCGTTCCTTTTTCCAGCCTGAGACCAAATCGAACCCACTGTCCAAAGCCGCCAATAAATTGGGCAACTCTTCGGGGTCGTCCTGCAGATCTGCGTCCATAGAAACGACAATAGGACCGCGGGCCTCTTCAAAACCCGCCGCCAGCGCGACGGCCTTGCGATAATTGCGCCGAAAGCGCAGGGCCCGGATCCTTTCGTATTCTTTCTCCAATTCCTCCATGACGGCGAAAGATTGATCAGTACTGCCGTCGTCGACAAATATAATTTCCGCGCAGATATCCATCCCTTGCAAAACACTGTGTATTTTGGCGCATAAGGGCCTGAGGCTTTCTTCCTCGTTATAGACAGGTACCACTATCGAAAGGTCGATAGTCTCTACTCTCTCCGCGCCTGTGGCAGACATCCGCCGGCATCCCTTCGTTTACGTTTACAGGACTATATATCTTATTTTGGCCCAATCCGACCGGTTGTTTAATCTAATTCACCTCCTCCACCTGGGCAATACACCCCGCTTGACAGCTACTGCCCTCTCAACCACTTTATTTATTTATGATCCTTCCACTTAGGGCACATATCCATTTTGTAGCCATTTGCGGTACGGCCATGGGCGCCCTGGCCGGTTTGCTAAAAGAAAAAGGCTATCGGGTTACAGGGTCGGATCAGCACGTATATCCGCCGATGAGCCTGCTATTAGAGCAGTTGGGCATCCCCATCGAAAAAGGTTTCGATGTCACCCACCTCGAACCGCCCCCCGATCTTGTAGTCATTGGCAATGCCGTCTCACGTGGCAATCCGGAAGTTGAAGCGACTCTCAACCGCCAAATTCCCTACCGCTCTCTTCCCGAGGTCATACGCGATTTCTTTCTCCAGGATAAACGATCTGTTGTTATAAGCGGCACCCACGGCAAAACCACTACTACTGCAATAGCGGCGCATTTGCTACACCAAGCCCAACTCGATCCTTCCTTTTTAATTGCCGGCTTACCCCATAATTTCCCTCGCCCGTATCGGCTGGGCAATGGACCTTATTTTATTATTGAAGGCGACGAATACGACAGCGCCTTCTTTGCCAAATTCGCAAAATTCTTCTTTTATTTGCCGCAGACTCTCGTTGTCAACAATATTGAATTCGACCATGCCGATATTTACCGAGATCTGGAGGAAATAGAACGGGTCTTTGGCCAATTAATCAACTTGATCCCGCAAAACGGCCTAATCCTGGCCGCCAGCCACGATCCGGTAATAAAAAAATTACTGCCAAACGCCCATTCCCCCGTGCAAACCTTCGGCCTTGAGCCAGAGGCCTATTGGCGGGCAACAGAAATCGAATCCACCCCTCAAGGCCAGCATTTCACCTTGTCCCGCCAGGGCGAAGCTCAGGGACGCATTGAATTGCCCCTGGGAGGCACTTATAATATTCGCAATTCTTTAGCCGCTATAGGTATAGGCATGGAAGCGGGTTTGTCTCCAAGCCAAATTAGCGCTGGCTTGCTTTCCTTCAAAGGTGTTCGGCGGCGACAGGAAGTGGTCGGCCGCGTAGCCGGAATCACCCTTATCGACGATTTTGCGCACCATCCTACGGCCGTATACCAAACGCTGGATGGCCTGAGGCGTAGCTACCCCCAAAGGCGTCTTTGGGCCGTCTTTGAACCGGCTAGCGCCACCAACGCCCGGGCCGTTTTTACCGATCGCTATATTGCGGCTTTTGCCCCGGCAGATCAAATCGTACTAGCGCGAATTCTCCGTCCCGAAAGGGCTCGGGAGGATATTCCTTTTAAACCAGAGCAATTGGCGAAACATCTGCAAGGTCAGGGACATTCGGCCGCTTATATTCCCGATGTAGCAGAGATTGTCTCCCATCTCCGCAATTCCCTGCAATCGGGCGATATTGTCGTTTTCATGAGCAATGGCGGTTTTGGCGGAATTCAACAGAAGTTGCTACAATCACTGCAGGTCCACTATGGTTCAGCCTCTTGAATATCCCCTCAAAGCCAGCGCCCTAAACCCAGGCGATTGCATTGCTCTCGTATCTCCTTCTGGGGCTTCCCCCGCTTCGAGTATTGCGGCTTGTACAGCCTATTTGCAACAACATGGCTATCACGTAAAACCGGGCCCACACTGCCTGGACCGTTACCAATACCTGGCCGGTAAGGATGCACATCGATCCGCCGATTTAATGGACGCTTTTATCGACCCTTCTGTGCAGGCAATTTTCTGCACCCGCGGCGGCTATGGCACGGGACGCTTGCTCGATTGGCTAGATTATGGATTTATTGCCGACAATCCCAAAATTGTCCTTGGCTTCAGCGATACAACAGCTCTTCAATTGGCTTTATTTGCCCGCACTAATTTGGTTTGTTTTACCGGCGCCTTGGCCGGGCTGGATTTTGCCAAGAATAAGCCAGACGCCTTTACCGAGACCAGCTTCTGGCAAGCAGTGACCCAAACCACCCCGCTCGGTCGTCTCCCCCTTCCCAATTCGCTCCGCATTCTTTGCCCAGGTCGGGCCCAAGGACCCATTTTGGGCGGTTGTCTATCGTTGGTCTGCAGTCTTATTGGGACCCCCTATTTGCCTAATTTTGACGGCGCCTTACTCTTACTGGAAGATATTGGCGAAGACCCCTACCGGCTCGACAGAATGCTCAACCAACTCCGCCTTGCCGGCATTTTGAATAGGTTGAACGGGTTAATTCTTGGCGAATTCAAAAATTGTTATACCCAAGACAATACTCCTTTATCACTGAGTTTAGAACAGATAATCAACGATCTAGCCGGCCAGTTAGATATTCCTATCGTCGCTGGATTCCCCTATGGCCATTTCAAACGACGCTTAGTCGTTCCTCTAGGAATTGAAGCGATTTTAGATACAGCGCTCCCTGAAATCTGCCTAAACGAAAGCGCTCTTGGCTAACGTCCTGTCTGAAGTAATTTGTCTCAAATACGACCAACTCTGTTGTCCGTGTGCATTTGTTCGTCTACGCTTGGATTTCCTCATACAGTATTTAAAAGCACTTCTTCCCACAGGAAAGAGACGGGACGGCAGTAGTTCGCCAATCAGTATCTATGTATTATTTTTTTGCCAATCTGTTTCTCTCTCTTCTCACTTGCTATTTTCCCTGCTCATTTTTATTTTTCGCAAATTCGGCAATTACAATAGGTTAGTGAATTTTCCAATAACTGGTATGCTCCTTGCTTATTGACGGTCAGTCCCGGGGTATTACACCCCATTTTTCTTTCCCCTTCAAGAGGAGGCTTATAATGCGCTTTATCCTCGCTTTGGCAGGCCTGGCCGCCACCTTTGTCCCAGTAGGAGCCCAACCCCCTGGATCCATAGTCTTTAGTGAGGTGATGTGGATGGGGAGTACAGGCTCAAATGCCGACGAATGGATAGAACTATTTAATAGAGGGAGCGAAGAAGTAGATTTATCAGGCTGGACGATTACCCGCCTCACGCAAGACGGCGAAACCGCTATGCTGACTATTGATGACGGAAAAAAATTGGCCCCGAATGCTACCTTCCTTATTGCCAATTATTCCGCCGATGATGAACGCTCTAAACTGGCGGCTCAACCCAATTTGGTAAATTCGTCCCTGACTTTAGCCAATTCCAAACTCCAGTTGCGCCTTTATGCAGGCAACCCGGAACAGAACAGTCGGCTTATCGATATAGTGGATGATGGTAAGGGGGCCCCCATGGCCGGGGATGTCGAAAATAAGCGCGCCATGGTTCGCGTCCACTTTGATAAAGATGGATCACTAGCTGAAAGCTGGGCTACCGCCCAGATCGCCGAAGGGTGGGACCAGGATGCCAAAGAATACGGCACACCGGGTTCCCTGCCGGACTACCTGGTTCCCAGGCAAACTTCAACCTCGACCCAAGTCCAACAATCGACATGGGCCTGGTTAAAAACAGATATTAGTGGGCAGTAAATACAAAAACAACCCCCCTCAGAAGCATTGTTTCTGAGGGGGGTTGAACGGGATAAAACGAATCTACTTACTGTGCAAACTGGCTTACGTTGGCTACACCACCAGGTTGGGTCAAAGCAAAAACAATTAAATTAACCCCAAACTGTAGCCCACGCTCTCGGGCATCGGACAAAGGATCTCCCCAATACCAACTCACATTCAAGTCGCTAAAAACACATACAACACGACCACGCAATTCCAGCATTTCCATATCGAATACGTTTCCGCCAGAAGCCCCTCCCATAGGCGGACCATCGGGGAAATCCCAGAAACTGCTGTAAAGAGCATGATTTTTGGGGATCTTTTGCCATTTTCTTCCATCGCTTCCCAGAACTTGGGTATCCTTCATCAGGGCTTTGAATTGACGGTCAAAAGGCGTTCCCTGAACTCCCGCATTCTTATTCGCCAAACCATCATCTGGATCACTCTGACGAATATCCTCAGCGAAAAGGAAACCACCGTTTTTCAGGTATTCACCAAGATTTTGCTTCTCGGTATCACTGATCACCAAAGTCGCATCGTCGCCCGTCATATATAAGAAAGGTGCATCAAGAATAGACGGATCACTAAACTCGACAGTGGTACCTTCTATCCTCGCTTTAATCTTGGTGTGATCCCTCATATAGCGCATTAATTCTTCAACAGCCGTAGGAAAACGATCGGAGTTTTTATCAGCCAGATCGTAATCGATAACTGTCATATTGAAGAAACCACTGATATTGCGCTTATTTTCTGGATCTTGAATAATGATCGCTTGATAGCGCCCGATATCCAAATCACCCACATTGAGCAATTCCTGCCGCAAGCTAAGAGCCTCCTGTACAGGAGCGGCCGTTTCGGTCAACTGCACCATTTCAACGTCATCAAAGCTCAATTCTTCGGCTTTAGCGCCGCTAAAAGCGCCCAGTTGTTGCGTACCCGGTAATACGGCGCTCAACAAGTCGCTCCCCACAGCGCTTACGTCAGCAATAGCCGAGATTTCCGTCGGCAAATCTGGAGGTGCCATTGACTGCAACATCTCCATTTGTACTTCGGAAATCTCTGGCCGCTTGGCCAGATCAAAATTCTTTTCCAGAATGGGGGGAGGGGCCTGAAAACGAATGAGTTGTTCTTCTTCTTGTTCTACTCCCACGCCAAAGAGAAGT